>Ga0194126_10001777_pt1 | contig 35776 bp, 31 predicted proteins | sample TA2KigC150mmetaG_FD_148641 | JGI IMG/M metagenome (GOLD analysis project Ga0194126, IMG submission 148641) | Freshwater microbial communities from Lake Tanganyika, Tanzania - TA2015035 Kigoma Deep Cast 150m | ecosystem: Environmental > Aquatic > Freshwater > Lake | place: Tanzania: Lake... | reverse complement strand
CCCCTGCGACATCCGTGCCACTTGACCAAGTCAGCAGTAAGGAAGGGTGTCACGTCGCGTGGAGCGGCAGGGGCGCGGGAGCGCCCCTGCGTCGCTTGCCAAGAGGTTCCGCCTGATGAACATCAACCCGAGGCTATGCGGGTCGTAGGAGATGCGGGGGACTTGCGGACACCCTTACCTAACTCAATCCGAAGCGCGTCAAGAGAGCGTGACTTCGTCACAGCCGCAAGCTATCAGCCGTGAGCTGTAGACCGTCAGCCGTCCAACCCGCGCCGATTTGACACCGCCGCCCGCGAGGCATAACATGTCGGCAATGAGGATTGTCGTTCTTGCCGGTCTGTTGGCGGCCGTCGTGGCTTCGGCAGCCGATGCGCAGACTCCGGCGATTCCGAGCCGCTTCATCCACATGGAAGTCGTGAGCCTGAATGTGCTGTATGACCCTTCGTCACCAAACTTCACCACGCCACGGATGTTCGCCATACGCGCATTGAAACTATCTTGTTCGCTGTCCCGATTCCGGTTCGGCCTTGCACCGATGGAGGCCGGGGCATTCATGAGCGCCGGCACGCAGCCGGTCGGGCTGACGACTTTCCTGCCCTTGTACTTCGGCTATGATCTGTACCGTAATCCAAAGCGCACGCTGCTCTGTTACTCGATGGTGCCGGACATCTACGTCGAGGGACTTGGTTCCCCTTCGCGACGGACGCGAGACAGCCGTGCATGCGTTTCATGGTCAACGCGGAGGTGGAATACTTGGGTCTTGGCCTTGGCTTCGAGGGCGGGTACCTGGTCGCGAATCAGAGAAACGTGGGCCTGGTTCAGGTCTTCGGAGCCGGTTTCCGCATCCGCGCCATGGTCGCAAGTTTCGGGCTGAAGTGAATCCGAGCATCCTGGGAGCGCATTCACCGACACACGGACGCGTCTCCCCTTCCGTCACTGGCGGCCCACGGACAACGTCTGACAGCTGGCGTCTACTGACAGGCCTCTCAGGACTTCGCAGCTCAAGCCCAAGCCGGCCGACCGCTTCCAGCCGCTCGAGCACTTGATTGCCTGACCCCCGGTCACAGTTGACAGCCGTTTGCGGGACATCTACAATCGTGCCGTGAACGGGCAGCCGAGCAGAGAGCAGGTCGGATGCGACATCGTATTCTCGCTGCCCGGCCAGTACTGCGGCGGACCGACACCGCCTTGTCTGCATACCAAGAGCCTCGCGTGCGAGGGCACGAGCTGCCGCTGGTTCTTTGTGGGCCACCGATTCTTCGAACCCGGTCATCGCCGCGACCCCAAGGAAGAGCCCCGCTGTGAATACTACGGCGTGGCGCTGGGCTGGAAGGAGGTGCCTCGCTCCGGGTGACCGCTTCCGGCCGCTCGACCGCTGATCCCTTCCCCGGCACTTCTGACTTCTGCCTTGCAGCTCCTGACGTGGCATCGTCCACCCCATTGCTTAGTCCCAATCCCTGCGCCGACCCGGATTCCTGCAGCCTCTCCCGCTCGTACCCTCCAATCGCCGAGCATATGGTAGTAGGTGAACAGCCATGGAGTGTTCGACAGCCCTGACCTGACAATGGAGGTCTAGTGAAGAAGCCGCACCCGTCCGCACTCGCGCTGGTAGCACCAACACTTGTCTGCATCACGGTCGCGTGCGCCTCGCGCCCGATCACAGCCCGAGCCGAAGCCGCGACCGGAGAAATCCCGTTCGAAATGCGGGGCGGCACCGTGATGGTGCCGGTGAAGATCGGCCAGTCGCGCCTCCTCCGCCTGGTACTCGACACCGGCATGTACGACGGCGTGCTCTTGTACGAGCCGATCCCTGATAGCACTTTTCCCGGGCCGGTCTTCGAGGTGCGGATTCCCGGGGCCGGTGACGGCGATCCGGCACGCGGCCGGATGAGCGACTCGGGCACTTTCAAAGCCGGCACAGTTGAGTTCAGGAATCAACGCGTGATCTGGCTCACCGACGGCCTGATGGACGGATTCGGCGGGGACGGAGTTATCGGCACGTCACTCCTCGGCCACTGGGTCGTAGAGATCGACTACGATCGAAAGGTAATCAAACTGCACGAGTCGGAATTCAGGCCTGATTCAACCTGGACTATGCTGCCGATGGTTGTGCACCGGGTCAACACGCCCTGGGTGAAGACGCGCGTGAGCTTGAGCGGCGAGGAGCCGCAGGAACTGGATAGCTACATTGACCTCGCCGACAATGCCGAGTTCATTCTGCTGGTTTCGGACAGCTCAAAGTTCCAGGTACCGGAGGACGCTGAGCCGGTCTACCTGGGAAGGGGACTTTCCGGCGACGTGTACGGGCACAAAGGACGGGCCGCGTTGGTCCGGCTCGACACCCATCAACTGAAGGACATCGCAATCGGGTTTGCTCCGGACCGGGTGCGAAGCAAGCAGCCGGGTGCGGAAGCGGTCATCGGCGGGAGCCTGCTTGCGCGGTTCAACACCATCTACGACTACGCGGGTGGTCGGCTATACGTCAAGCGCCGAGCAGACTAGTCCGGGCGCCGCGGCAGCGGCGATGTGAGTGTAGACCCAAGCAGGGGAAAAGAGAGACACTTGGGGCTGTTGAAAAAGGCTTGACATCTTTCTGGCGGCTGGTGCGTCCGAATAGGCAGTGGCGCCCAACCGAAAGGACACCCCTGACAATGGTAGGTAATCAGGATCGCTGGCGCGAGGACATCTTCGTCGCCTGTCCGCTCCGGGATCTGGTGCCCGATGACCATATCCTGAAGCGGTTTGACCGCGTGTTGGACTTGTCCTGGCTGCGGGACGAGGTGGCGGACTGCTATTGCTCCGACAATGGCCGTCCCAGTATCGACCCCGAGGCGGCCTTGCGGTTGATGTTGGCCGGATTCTTTGCCGGCATCGTCCATGACCGTAAGCTGATGCGTGAGGCGCAGGTAAACCTGGCGATGCGGTGGTTTGCCGGCTACCGGTTGCATGAGGAGTTGCCAGACCACAGCAGTCTGACGCGGATAAGGCAGCGGTGGGGTGAGGAGCGATTCAAGCATATCTTTCAGCGGACGGTAACGGCTTGCTGCACGGCCGGATTGGTGGACGGTGAGACGGTGCACATTGATGCGACGCTGATCCGGGCGGATGTGAGTTGGGAGAGCGTGGTCGAAGACCATGCCGAGCAGGTACTCTTAGAGAACTCAGGGGAGAACGGTAATGAGCAGCGGGCAGTGGCTCCGTCCCGGCAGGGACCTCCTCGTAGTCACAAGGGGCAGATAGAGAAGCACAGTCTGACTGATCCCGAGGCGACGATAGCGACTTCCAGTCACGAGCGGCGCATGGAGCCGTGTTTCAAGCAGAATACGGCGGTGGATGACCGGACGGGAGTAATCGTCGATGTCGCGGTCACGACCGGGGAAGATAGCGAGGGGAAACAACTGCTGGAACAGGTGGCGCGGGTAGAAGGTAACACCGAGCGCGAGGTAAAGACGGTTACGGCCGATGCCGGCTATGCCCATCCACGCAACTACGCCGAGTTGGAGAAGAACAAGATCGAAGCGGTGATACCGCCGCAGCGCGAGCCCGGTATAGCCAGGAAGCTACCGGCTCGGCGCTTCAAGTACGATGCTCGATATGAGTTGGTACACTGCCCGGGTGGAAAGACGCTACATCCGGGCAAAGAGAAGGATGATAGCAGTAGAGTCTACCAGTCACGATCATGCGACTGTCGCAATTGCCCGCTACGGGAGCGTTGTCTACCGCCGAGCAGTTGCCATCGGACGATCAGGATCGTGCTCGGGTATGAAGCGCTGCTCCGTGCCCGGCGGCGCAAAGCACGCGGCTGGGATGCCGATACTAGAGAACTGTATCAAAGGCACCAATGGCGGGTAGAAGGTAAGCACGGCGAGGCGAAAACCCTACACGGATTGCGGCGTGCGGTCCGGCGCGGGCGATGGAATGTGGCGATCCAGGCCTATCTCACGGCTGCGGTGATGAACTTGAAGTGCCTGGCGGCACTTCTTCTCATGCTCTTCATCCGGCTCTTCAGGCCGAGTCCTAGGTCAGACCAGCCGATGCCAGCATCGTCACCAATCTAAGGGTGGTTTCTCAACAGCCCCCACTTTCCCCAATTCCTAGCCAGAAGCGCGTCAAGATGCGGCCATGGACCCCATTTTGGGAAGCTCCCACGAGGCATTTCAGATTGCAGACTGCAGATTGCAGATTGGCGCGGGCGTAGCCCGCTAGCCCAAGCGCAAGCACAAGCTCAAACCGCCTGAACGCTTCCGGCCAGTATGCGTCCATATCCTCTCAGCCTCACCGTTCCTCTCCCCTATCCCCGAGTCCAGACCATTCGGTTCATTTGAATGAACCGCGCCCTTCACGCGAATGTAGCAGGCCCCGCCGATTCGGCTCGTCCCTGAGACTCAAACTGGGATGAAGGAAAGCGCGAGCCGGGCCTACCGGCTCTTGCGGCGGGCGCGGAGCTTCTGTTCGAGCCAGGCGACCCACTTGTCCACGCCGGCGCCGGTCCTGGCCGACGTCTCGATGAAGGTGATGCCGGGCTTGAGCTTGCGCACGACCTTCTTAAGCGCGGGCAGGTCGAAGTCCACGTGGGGCAGCAGGTCCATCTTGTTGATGACGAGGACATCGGACTTGGAGAACATCAAGGGATACTTGACCGGTTTGTCACTGCCTTCGGGCGTGGAGATGACCGTGACGTTGTAGTGAGCCGGCAGGGCGAACTCGGCCGGGCAGACGAGGTTGCCCACGTTCTCGATGATTAGCAGGTCGAGCTTGCCGAAGTCAATCTCCCCCATTGCCGGGCCGAGCATCAGGCCGTCAAGATGACACGCGCCCTGCGTGTTTATCTGCACACAGCTTACGCCTTTGGCTGTGACCCGCCGCGCGTCGAGGTCGCCCTGGATGTCGCCTTCGATGACCTGGATCCGGTACTTCCGACCAAGCGCCTCAGCGGTTCTCTCAACCAGGCTGGTCTTGCCCGCGCCGGGCCCGGACATGATGTTGATTCCGAGCACGCCGTGCCGGTCAAGCACCTTGAGCTGGGCTGCGGCGAGCGCGTCATTGCTCGCCAGCACCCGGCGCATCAACCGAATCTCAGGCATCAGCAAACTCCGTTGTGCGAACGCCGACCGCCGAATGTCTGCTTCCAGACTTCGGCGCTCGGAGATTGGCGCTCGGCGTTTGCTACTGCCTGAGCCATCGCAGCTTGTTTGACTTGAATGGGATCGTCTGGCTGCGCTCGCTGCCGACCGAGACAAGCGCAATCGGGCAGGCGCACAACTCTTCGAGCCGCGCCAGGTAGCGTCGGGCCCGCACCGGCAGTTCACCGAACGAACGGCAGCCCGAGGTCTTCTCGCGCCAGCCCGGCATCGTCTCGTACTGCGGTGACAACTCCGCCGCGTGGAAGGGATCGAACTCCGGGAACTCGCGGCCGTCAAACCGGTAGCTGTGACAGAGCTTGATCTCCTCCCACGAATCCAGGACATCAAGCTTGGTGATGATGAGGGCGGTCAGCTTGTTGTGCCGCACCGAGGCCCGCACCACCGGCGCGTCGAACCATCCGCATCGTCGCGGACGGCCCGTAGTCGCCCCATACTCGTTGCCGAGCGCGCGCAACCGATCGGCCTCGGTCTCGCTCATCTCGGTGGGGAAAGGTCCAAGCCCGACGCGGGTGGTGTACGCCTTCGCGATACCGACCACTTCTTCGAGCCAGACCGGGCTGATGCCGGTTCCCGGCGACACGCCTCCTGCCCAGGTAGAAGAGGAAGTGACATAGGGATACGTGCCGAGGTCGATGTCGAGGTGCATCCCCTGCGCCCCCTCAAACAGCACCCGTCCTCCGCGCTGGAGCGCTTGCCCGAGGACCCGGCTGCCGTCGCCGACCATCTTCGCTATCCGCCGGGTCGCCTGCCAGTATGCGTGAGCGGCGGACTTGAACGGGATCGGCTCAGCTTTGTATCTGTCCATCAACATGAAGTTGGCAGCGGCCAGGTTGTGCTTCAGCTTGTCGTTGAAGACCTCTTCCGAGAGCAAATCACCGGCACGGATGCCGGTCCGGTTCACCTTATCCGCGTAGGCCGGACCGATGCCGCGGCCGGTAGTGCCGATACGCTGCCTGGACGACTGCTCGTCCCGCAGGCGGTCGAGTTGCTTGTGATAGGGTAGGATCATCTGCGCCCGGCAGTCGACCACAAGCCGCTGGCCGAGAGGCACTTTCTTCCGGCGCAACGCGGCCAGTTCGTGCTCGAACACGTATGGATCGATGACGCATCCGCAGCCGATGACACAGGTAGCTTTCGGACTGAGAATGGCCGACGGTATCTGGTGGAACGTGAATGTGCTTCGCTCTACGCAGACCGTGTGCCCGGCATTCGGACCACCCTGGAACCGGGCGACCACCCCCGCGCTGCGGGCAAGAAAGTCAACCGCCTTGCCCTTGCCCTCGTCCCCCCACTGCGCGCCGACGACGGTCAGATTAGGCATAGACTCGTCCTGTCGAATGCGCCGGGACTGCAGTCAACTTGCTCTAGAACTGGTAGGAGAAGGAGAACTTGTAGTTCGAGGTCGGGAAGTCGTAGATCAACTGGTCCACGCTCAGGTCAAACTTGAACTTCGCGTACTCGACACCGATTCCAAAGCAGAGGCCGATGGACTTGAAGCTCCCGAGGTTCCTGCGGATCAGCACGTCACCGATCCCGTAGTGGTATGTCTGGCTGTCCTCTTTTTCCAGCACGATGCCGCCACGCTGACCGGTCAGATCCTCAAAGTAGCCGAGCCTGGCATAGAGCAGGTTGACGAACTTGGCCTCGACCCCGATTGATTTCCAGGCATCACGCATCTCTTCCTGCAGCTTGCGGTTGAATGTCTTGGTGCCGGTCGTGTCGTAGAACATCCCGACCAGGATTTTCGAGATCTCGGGGACTACGGCCACGGACACGACGTCGTTCTTGACCGGGAAGTAAGATGCGCCGAGACGCAGCATGCGCGGCAGAGGATCGGATTCGCCGGAAGAGGTGTATGAGATGTTCGGTCCTATGTTCGACAACGCGAGTCCGACGTTCAGGAAGTCGAACGGCTTGTACAGAGCGCCCGCGTCCAGGGCCCAGGTGATACCGGTGCCGCCCGCCTCGATGCCGAGTTCCGGCATCGCCGCCCAGACCCAGTCCGGCACCAGGAATGAGTAGATGAACTTGGCCCCGACCCCGACGCCGAGATTGGGCATAACCGCATAGCCGTACCCGCCGGCCACGGCAACATCGAACGTGGTGTAGCGGCCGAGGAAATCTCCCCGATCATTGACGACGTCGGTCTCGCCGGTCGTCAGATAGATGATGTTTCCGCCGACGCTGCCATAGCCCGGCAGTTGGTGCGTGATACCGGCATACTCGTAGTACATGCCCGGGTACAACCCCGGCAGCCAGTTGCTGTGCATCAGCGTGGCGTGAGTTCCTTGCAGGAACGCCATGGCCCCCTGGTTGTAGTAGACGCTGCTCGCGTCATCAGCCAGCGCCGTGAAGGCCCCGCCGAGTCCGGTCGGTCGGGCCGCAGGCCAGATCATCAGGAACACGGCACCCGGGTTTTGGCTAGCGGTTGCGACCCCGAGCAGGGCTGCAAACACAAGCCAGCAGGCTTTCTTCCTCATACGAACTTCTCCTTGGTAGTCACAAACAATTATAGGTTGGGAGGTGTCAAGGTCAAGCTAAAGGACTCCGTGGGCGAGACCGCAGTCATCACACCCTACCTGAGCAGCAGCAGTTTGTCCCGCACGGTAACCTGCTGCCGGCGGCCCGGCCCTTCGTCTACCTGGGCGGTGAGCGCGTAAAGGTACACTCCGTTCGCCGGCACGTTGCCGCTGCCGTCGCGGCCATCCCATTCGATGCCATTGTACCCGAAGCCTGCCGGCCGGAAGCCAAGGTCACGCACCAGGCGGCCTGCCAGCGAGTAGACCCGCAGGCGCACGTCTGCCTGCCTGCTGAGCACGAAGGTGAACTTGCAGCCGGTTCGCACGGGGTTCGGGTACGGGAGCACCGACTCAACCCTGAGCACGTCCGACAAGAGCGGCTTGACCGCGATGCCGACCACGGCCCGATTGAGCAGATTGTCGGAAACCGCGACGAAGAGCGAATCCACCGGGCCGGTCAGCTTCAGGGCGAGGCGAAAACGGGCTGTTGACGACGACCGGTCGTCGAAGACCAGCAGGTCGGTCAGATCGGTCGCGTAGGCCGGGTCATTGACGTAGAAGACCGGCGCGTCTCCCGCGACCGGTGCGATCATTATGCCCGAGCTGTCGCTAGCCACGCCTTCCAGCTCAAAGTCAACCGGCACCGGCGTCCCGCTCTCCAGCGGGTGGCCGTGCCGGTAGAAGCCAACCACAGGTGGTGTCGTATCATCCCGGGTGGCCGGATCGCCTGAGTACCATATCGTGTCATTCAGGAACGACATGTCCCCTGAACCGCCCCAGGCCGAGATGCTCGCCCGGCAGGATCGCTCGACCGGCGCATAGTTGCCATTCGGCACGAAGACCGTATCCAGAGGCACGCCAAGTGGGAATATGCCCTGAAACGCGAACTCCCCTTGGGCCACGTCGCCGGTTCCGCGCGCCAGGTCCGAACCCGGCAACTCGTAGCTTGTTGTTCCCCGGAATGAGCGGTAGGTGCGGATCCTCCTGGGACCGCGCAGCAACCAGGCGAACTCGGCTTCGGTGGAGTCAGCCCGGCCGTCGACGCGAAATCGCGTCCCGGGGCTGAGTGTATCAGGCACGACCGCCAACTCCTGGTTCGAAGCGTGAGGCAGGCGCAGCACGGTTGCGGGATCACCGAACAGGTGGTATATCCTGTCATATGGCCACGCCTGGAAGAAGCTGTGGCCGATGGTCGAATCGGGCTGGGTGAACAACGGGGTTAGCAGACTCCGGGCGAAGACGAGGTTTGACCCGGCTACTGTAGCCTTGGTCGCACCGACCGAAGCGATCGCACCACTCGGCTGCCGCACCAGCTCTTCGGCGATACACTCGGACTGGGTATCCTCAAAGCGTCCAACCGAACAACTGCCGAAGTAGCAGAACGGACTATGGTGACCGTTCTGGACCTGCGCAACATGTGATATGTTGAGCACGCTCTCGTGGGTCAAATCGAACCCGGCACCGTGTCCGAAGAAAACCAGAACGACCCCGCCGAGGTTCATCTGCCGTACCAGCTCGGCGTGCGCGCCCGGCTTGTTCTTGATGCCTGCGTAGGGCCATTCCGTAAGGTAGACTTTGACCAGGTCCAGCTGGCTTTCGGGAATCAGACCCATCGCCTCGCAGTACATGATGTGGCCGAAAGAGATGGGATCCCACCTCTTGGGGTCATTCGGATTGGCTTCCCCGAGGAATTCGTCGTCAGCGAGCAGCAGGTACCGCTTGTTCCACAACCCGGCCGGCTGCGCCTCGTACTCGATAACCTTGTCCACGAATCGACGGAGTTCGGCCGCGCTGCGGCACGTGACTCTGCCCAGCACCATGTCCGGGCTGTTGCCCTCACCGTCAAAATCAGCGTACCAGGCGTCGAATGCCAGCGCGCTCCGGTCGTAGGCATCGGGGTTCAGCCCCAGCCCGTACTCATAGGCGGGGACTCCGGGAGGGCGTTCGCCCAGCGCCGCTTTGTAGTCGCAGGTTGCGTCGCCGGCCAGGAGCCCGTAGGCCGGGTGTTTGTCGGTGAAGAAGCGTTTCAGTGCCCCCGGTTCCTCCATGCCGAACGCGTAGTCATCGTAGATGTCGTCGAGCGTCGCCACCTGGGCGACGGCGTGAGTGATACCGGCGACCCGCCCGGTTCGATAGCGCGCCAGTTGCTGGGCCGGACTCAAGAACTCCTTGGGCGTCACCACCCAGTAGTCAGCCTGCCGCTCGATATCGCTCAGGCGGCCTGGCCGGCGCAGTTCCATGCGCGCAGGCTTGAGCAATCCGCCCGCTCCCGCCGCCGCGAACTCGGCCGGCCGGGCAAGACGTACGCAGAACCGTGCGCTGTCCCCGGACCAGTCGGCGCTGTCGCACATCCTCGGAGCGTAAGGGTCAGTCACCTCCAACATCAGGGGCCGCTCACGCACATCCCTGAGGCAGAACCGGAAACTGCCGGTATCGTCATACAGGAAGTGCAGCTGACCCTCACGCAGAGAGAGCCGCCGCAAGTAGTCCACCTCCAGGTAGTCAAGATAGATCCGCTTCTGACCTTGCCCGGTCAGCTCAAGAGACAGCACGTTGCGGCCGGAGTTTGCCGGCAGCGTCGTATCGACGGCGAAGTTGAACGGGTTGGCTGGCAGGGACTGTGCAACGTCATACGAAACGACCTGACGGTGGTTGAACAGCACCGAAACGCGATTCCCGCCCGCATCGGCCAGCAGGCTGCCGGCGATTCGCCGCACCTGTACCGGTGAGGTGATATCCAGGGGCAGGTCGAGTTTCGCCACGTCGCGGTCCGCCGCCTTGAAGATCTGCGACCAGATCCAGAGCAGTCCGGAGCGAGCCGGACAGTCCAGGTCCTTCTCCTGGTGCAGCCTTTCCGACCCGATGTATACGACCGGCGTGCCGGCCGTGTCCGGTCCCGGTTCCAGAGGAATCCTCCCCCCTGGCGTTCCTCCCCAGGTCAGCCAGTAGACGTTATGTCGCGAGAAGTGATTCTTGACGTAGGCCGAACACCTCCCGACCCAGTGGCTGGGCCCAAGGCCGTAGAACACTACGCGGTCGTCAGGGTCGAGCCGGCCGTCATGATCGCCCTGAACGAGTATCGGCACCCGCTGCATGCTATCGGGATATGACTTGTTTGGCTCGTGCTCACCGATGGTGAACATGGCAAGCGTCGCCGGATCCAGCCCGGAAAGGCTCAGGCCGGCCGCGGCCAGATCGTGCCCGGAGACACCGTAGATCCCGGTGGAATCGACACTGATCTTGAGCCAGTGCGACGATCGCTGGAACTGACCGACGGCAGCCGCGGAGACCGATTGAGATGACGCGGGCCCGGTCCAGTCTAGTTTCCAGTCCAGCGCCTCGGTGCCGTTCAGCATCATCTCGGCCACGGCACCGTCGAGCGGATCGGGCTCGTTGTTCCGCCATGGCCTGTGCTCGAAGGCAATCGACACGTCGATCCACTCATAGTAGCTCAAGCCGTTCGTCCCCGGGTCGCACCGGCAAGGGCTGAGCAGAACCGTCACGAACCTGTTCCTGCGCAGGACCTCTGTTTGCCCGACTTCGGCCGGCTGCCGCGAGAGAGCCACGGCTTCGTCCGGCAGCTCGTCGTACCACGACGAGTCGCCGTTCCAGGACATGTGCGGCACGGTTGCCAGTCGCACCGACTGCAGACTGCGCTCCGGTCCGGTTCTGAAGTTGAGCCGCACACCACCGGTCTGCGGAATCCCGACGCGCACCGTCTTTCCCGGTAAGTCGGGCTCGCCGGGCTGTGCGAGATGGTCGGCGTCATCGAAGTCGACGACTTGGCGACCGCCTGGGGAGTCAGTCAGCCTGACTTGTCCCGGCACGTATCGAAACGACACTCCGTTCTCGTCCGAGACCTGGACGTTCAGGGAGGCCGGCAGCGCGGCCGGGAGTGTGCAGAAGAGGAGAAGCAGCAGTCTTGTCTTCGTGAAGACGAGTCTAGAATGGTAGAGGTTCAAGTCAAGCAGCCTGGCAGCCCTTGCCCGTCATGGCCGGACCGTAACCCGGAATTCAGACGGGGTGACGCCACCGTTGGCCAGAGCCGCGATGACTCTCACGTCATCTTCGTTGCCCATATCCTGAAACAGCAGTTCGCCGCCCGGCCCTGGGCTGGCTGACGACATGGCGGCGCCGTCCACCACAAGAACGGCCAGTCCTCCGTCAGCGGAGATCTCGACTGAGGTAGCGAGGGCGGCTGAGAGCGGAGTGGCCGCGCGAACCTCGGCCGCGATTCGCTCGTTCTCCGCCAACAGAAGTTCCAGCAGAACCCGGCGAGAAGCATCCCCGCCGACCTCGACCCCCGCGCCGGTGCTTTCGCCGGCACTCACCCAACGACCTTGCCATACCTCGACGCGGCCCCGGCTGAAGAGCAGATCGACCTGGCGCCGCGACTTGGTCTGCCCGAGCAGCAGTGTCAGTCCACGCGCGGTCCGGCGCAGCCGCCCGTCCCAGCCCAACCGCGTCAACCTCTGATTGACTACTGCCGTCGCCAGCCCGAACGCACTCCGGTTCAGTCTCTTGGTTGGAGTAGCATCGAGCGTCATCGCCGGTTCGTAGGGGACGTCGACCGACCCGGCACGATTGAACCGCCCCAGCCGCAGTTCCCATTCCGCCGTCCCGGCTGAATCGCTGCAATAGAGGCGAACCGGCAGCCCGGAATTGGGATCCACCTCCATGACCCCGACCAGCTTCTTGGATTGAGTAGGGTCGAGGATCGGGAGGTCCGGCCTGAACACGAACCTGTAGCGGCCGCGCTCTGTACCCACGAACTCGAGTGGCCTGCCGCGGAAAGTCCCCTCGCCCTGCTCCAGCACCCTGGTTTCAGTCCCGCGCTTGGTCCGACGCCAGCCGGACCGCTCCCTCTCGAACTGGTACGGGCCTTCGGCCCTCAACTCCACCTTTGACAGCTCAGTTCGACGGCGCATGTACCCGGACCAGACCTCCCGATCCGCCTGCTCGCGCACGCCGGTGAACCTGACCTCGATCGGCAGCGGCGCGTCCGTGTGGAAGCTAAGCGAGAACCGGAACGATCTGAGCTGCGCAAGCTTTGCCCACGCACCCACGCCTGCCTGCTCCGGCGCCACAGGCCGAGCATTGCGCAGGACGCCGGCACATGACAGTGTCAGGACGGCAGCCAGGGCAGTGATCGAACTCCGCACCGACCTAGAAATCGGTACCCAGTCCGAGGATGAATTTCCAACCGCTGTCATCGGTTTTCGAGAGCGGTCTGGCGAAGTCGAATTTCAGCAGGAAATAGGATAGTGTCACCCTGGCGCCGAATCCGACTCCCAGTTTCAGGTCGCCGAACCGATCCGTGCCGCCATCCCACAGCTTGAAGTGCCGGGTCGTATCCCCGGGCGCTGGTACGACCACACCGCCATCAAGGAACGCCACTCCCCTGATGCCGCCGAACTCGATCGGCAGCGGGAATGCCAGCTTGACCCGGTCGACAAACGGGAATCTCAGTTCGAGATTGAACGTGGCCGCTGACGGCCCGTTGTCCGCGTAGAACTCAGCCGGCTCGTATCCTCTAACCACGAGCTGCCCGGGCGCATACTCGAGGAACCGAATCCCACCGACATAGTAGCGGTCGGCGTCCACGCCGTAGCTGGACACGCCGAACAGCCGGCTGGCGAACACAAACCTGCGCCCGAGTCTCTGGTAGTTGCGGACGTCCAGAAAGACGTTACTGAACTGCCGGGTCGAAAACAGAGACGCATCCGCACCAAGCCGCGCCCTGGTGCCGCGGGCAGGTCCGTTATAGTCCCAGTAGGTGTTGTCGAAGACCACGGCAGCTTCGCCGGACAGGACCAGCTCGCGCCAAAGGCTGTCAACGTACCAACCCGACTGCGGCACCGTGGGATAGTCCACCCAGGTGTCGCGTTCCACGTCACTGTAGTAGGCGGTCGGTCCGGTTTCGACTCGGAAATAGCGATCGAGCGGATAAGCTCCTATCGCCTGCAGTCCCCGGTTGATGTCGATTTCGTAGATGTGGTAGGGGTTGTAGCGGCGGACGTCTTGGAGCTGGAAGAAGGTGAAACCGTAGTCAATTCGCCTAGGCAGGTGCCAGTACTGGAAGAGCAGGTTGGAGTTCAGGATGTCGCCATACAAATCCGTGTACAATTCGAACCGGTGGTCTCCCAGCATATCGCTGAACGCTATGTCCACCACCCCTTCGAAGCCACCGGAGGTACCTCCATAAGAAGCTGCGCCGGCCGCATAGTCGAGGGAGAGGTTGAAACCCACGGGTTTAACCCGGCTGAAATCGAGGCCGGTCTTCTCGAACGCGTACGTGTCCAGCGGAGGCTGGTACGGCTTGCCCGAGTCCACCGGCAGGTTTTCAAACGGATCGAGCATGACTGCGACATCCCAACCGACATTGGAGTAGTAGGCAAAGGACAGCTTGCGGTCGTCGCGTGAAAGCGTGAGGTACGAGACGTCGCCCAGCAGGTTCGTCCGTCGCACGATGCGCTTCGTCGCCAGCGAGTACGCGTAGACGTTGCTGGCCGAATCAGAGGCAGCATAGAGCAGATACTGACCGGAGTGAGAAAACTCGGGGTGTGAGAGCTGGCCTCCGCGGTCGGTGAGCCTCTCCATTTCGCCGGCCTTGCTCCTGGTCCAAACCGCATAGCGGCCAGGTACCCAAATCTCGCCCTCGTCCGGCCGATCGGACACGAAGGCTATCGAGTCGCCGCCTGGAGAGAAGACCGGATCGCGCTCCTCGTATATGTCGTACGTCACCCGTGTGGGCTCACCGCCGCTGACTGGTGTGGCATAAACGTCACTGAACCCGTTCTTGACTCCCACGAAAACGATCTTGCTGCCATCGGGCGAGAACCGGGGACTGAACATGGCATCGAGATCGCCGTAGATGCGACGTCTGACCTTGCCGGTCGCATAGTCGATGAGTGCGAGATTGTCCCGTCCCCCGCTGGTCGTAGCCACTGCGATCATCTCCTCATCTGGAGACCAGGCTACCCCGGGTCGGATGAGGTGCATGGACTCGAACCCGCCTGACCTCCCACCCTTGACCAGGCGCTTCAGTACCCGGCCGTCGAAAGCCGAAATCACGTATACGTCGACATACTCCGACCGGTCCGAAATCATCACGATCTTCGTCCCGCTCGGCGAGATAGCCGGTGCCGTGTTGTAGACCGAGCCGTCATCCACATGGTTGGTCAGGCGCCTTGCCAGACGGTTGAAGTTGTCCAACTTCACCACCTGGGGCCAGTACTTCACGCGCAGGTAGCTCTCCCAGTCCGTGCTGAACCGCTTCACCGTCACCCCGAAGACTGATGCGAAAGCCCCATCCAGGCTCCGCTTGTTCCGGAGCGCGAGCATGAACTCGTACACCTTCCTCCGGCCGTACTTCTCCTCGACATAGCGGAAGAACGACTCGCCTTCCCGGTAAACGAGGTAGCCCATCCCATCGTGAAGGTCCGGAAGCGGCACCAGCCGGTTGTTCACGACGAGGTCGCGCATGAAGGCATCCGAGCTGACGTTCACCCAGCCGGACTGGAACTCAGCGAAGCCCTCTATCACCCAGAGGGGAATGCTGAACTCGTCGATAGCTCCCAGCAGAGACGCTAGCCGCGACCGGTAGTACATCTGGAACTCGAAGATGTGGGTGAGTTCGTGGCCGATGACATGGTGGAGATCGTTGTACGACCCGTTGAATGGAATCACGATCCGATTCCTGATCAGCTCGGAGAACCCCCCGACGCCCTCGCCGATCACATCCAGTATCACGTTGGTTTCGCTGAACTGCCCGGGGGACAGATACACGATCAGAGGTATCTTGCCCTCAATCTCGACACCCAGGTCCTTCGCTGTCTGGGCGTAGTACTCCTCTGCCGACTTTCCGGCGAACTCAGCCAGGCCCTCTCCACCTGAGTAGAACAGCACTCTGAAATGCTCGGTTTCGTAGGTCCGGAACTGGTAGTCACGGGTCTGCACCTTGTTCTCGCCAAAGTAGGAGTACTGCGCCATGGCCGGTACGGCCGTGAGAAGCATGACCACTACCAGTCCGAGGCCGGCAGCATGGTGCTCCATACGCCCGCGAGGCACCCTTGCCACGATTCCGCCGCTACCCATTCGGTTGTGGCCTGCGCCGACCACTGACGGCGTCGCCCTCAGTCGACTCAGCGCGGTTTCTGTTTCTCTTCTGTGAAGAGAAACACCCTTTCACTGACTTTGTACCCATAGGCCATGTCCGGCGTGGTGTGACCGTAGCTGAAGCCACCCTTGGCATCCATGCCGATCGCCCCAAAGGCGAGCTTCTTCCTCTTCGCTTCAGAAATGACGAGCATCATGGCCGTGGACGCAGGCATGGTTTTCATCCTTTCGGCGATGTCCCGGGCGAGCAACCGGCGCATAATCTCCTCGCCGTGACCGGTGCATGAGACCGCCCCGTTCAGCCCGACGTATGTGCCTGCCCCGATAATCGCGGCGTCCCCGATTCTGCCCCGCATCCGGCCGACAATCCCGCCTGAAGAAGTTGCGGCCGCAAGGCTTCCATGCTTGTCCCTGGCAACGGCCCCGACCGTACCCGCGTAGCCCACGGGCGCGTTCTCCGCTCCATCTCCCGACTCCTGCGGCATCCCGGAAGGAAACCGTTGCTGGTTCTGTTTCTGGAAGTATCTGGACCCGTGGTCGGTGACTCGCTGCAGACGAGCCAGCGCGCGTTCCGTTATGACGTTGTGTTCATCAAATCCCAGCTTGCGGGCAAACTCGGTCGCACCGAACCCGGATAGCAGCAGGTGATCCGTATCGGTCATCACTTTCTCAGCCACCAGGATCGGGTTCTTGACGCCCCAGATACCGGCGACACCCCCAAACCTGCCATCCTGACTCATCAGCGAAGCGTCCATCTCAATTAGACCCTCAATAGTCAGGTCGGAGCCGGTCCCGGCGTTGAACAGGGGGTTGTCCTCCATTATCCTCACCGCGGCCACAACGGCCTCCAGAGCATTCGCACTCTGCCTCAATAGGCGGTAGCCCTCGTCGATCGCCTCGATCAGCCCTGCGGCATATCCCGCCTTATCGTCGATGATGCCCGCCCCACCGTGGCAGATGATTCCCAGGGGTGCGCTGGTCACCTAGTTCCCCCGCAACGGAACTTCGAAGACCGAGTTGCGCGACCCGGATCTGACCGGCGGATGACCCATGGCTACCTCTGACAAACCGGGCAGAAGTGCGCACTCCTCCCGCCCAGTCTCTGCCGCCGGACCACGCCCTTGCATCCCCGACGTCGGCACCTTTCACCCTCGCGACCGTACACCCGCAGACGATCCTGAAACGAACCTGCTCCGCCGTCTACGAGTCTGTACCCACCATCTCTCATGGTCGTACCGCACCATCTGATCCCGTCCGTAAGCACGTCTCCCAGGGCTGCCGCAAGCCGGGACACTTCAGGTGATTTCAGGCTGCCTGCCCGGCGGTCGGGCCTGATTCGCGCCCGGTGCAGGGCCTCGTCCGAGTAGATGTTCCCGACACCACAGGCCACTCTCTGGTCAAGGAGCAGGGTCTTCACTCGGGCCCTGCGACCGCTCAGACGCTCACCCAGGTACGCGGCGCTGTAGCCTTTCTCGACCGGCTCAAGCCCCATGCGCGCCATGCCCCTGATGGCCCTCGGCACTGCGCCGACATCCGTGACGCACACCCTGCCGAATCTGCGCGCGTCGACGAAGGAGATTGTCTCTCCGTCTGAAAACTCCAGCCTCATGTGCTCATGCGGCTGCATCGGGACGTTGCCGAATCTGCGTACCTGGCCGCTCATTCCCAGGTGCAGGACGAGGTCCCGTCCGTTGCTCAAACGGAATACCAGGTACTTACCCCGGCGGCCCATTTTCGAGATCGCCGCCCCGAGTAGTTGGCGTCTCACCCCGGCCGGCCCGGGGTGCATCGTAACCCGCTTGGCGCCGAACCTGACTGCCGCTATGCGTTTCCCCGTCAACTGCGGACCTAGCAGGCGTCGAATCGTCTCGACTTCGGGAAGCTCGGGCATTCAGTAGGGCTGCCGCGCGGTTTGCACGCCGCGCTAATTGAGTCCCTTCAGCAGTTCGGCCAGAGACTGGACAGGCCTCAACAACTCGACCGCCTTCTTCACGTGCTCGTCAGACCGCAGCCGCGCCTGGTAGTCACCTCTCATGCCCAGCAGCTTCGCCGCCACTTCGCGTTCGATCTCGCGGACGAAGATGGCGCTCGAAGAGTCGAACTCAACCGGAGTGAATTCGACCTTCTTGGTCGTCCTGAGGTATTCGCGGAACTGCTCAAGCACGGCCCTATCCGCACGGAAGTCCGCGGTCAAGCCGGCGTGCGAGTTGGCATAGTCAACCGCGAAATCGAAGTAGGCATCCCGGGTCATTCGGACTGCCAGAGGACTGAGCCTGGGGTATGCCGCGTAGACGTCGGGTGCAATGCCACCCCTGCCATACACCCGTCGGTGCAGGCAGCCCAGCGTATAGTATGCCTTGGTGGTATCCTGTACCGTATCCTGGATGATCGCACTCTCCTTGTCATGGAGACGGTTGATGCAGCGCCCGCTCGGTGTGTACCAGAACGCGGTTGTCACTTTGACTGCGATCTCCGGACCGAGCGGGTGGATCGTCTGGACTGACCCTTTGCCGTACGTTGTGTCGCCAACAATCAGGCCTCGCTCCCAGTCCTGCAGGGCGCCGGCGACAATCTCGGAGGCAGATGCGCTGGCCCGGTCCACCAGCACCACCAGCGGGAATTCACCTCCGTGCACATCCTGCGTTTCGGACACGTAGTCGCGCTTGCTGTCAGGAATCCTGCCTTTGGTTCGAACTATGACCTTGCCGGGCGGCAGGAAGAGATCCGTCACGTCTCGCCCCTCTCCCAGGAGGCCGCCCCCGTTGGAGCGAAGGTCGAAGATCAACTTGGTAGCTCCCGCGGCGAATAGCGAGTCAATGGCGCGACGCAATTCCTGGGTTGCGGTTTTGGAGAAGTCGGCGAGTCGAACGAAACCGATACCGTCGTCAAGCAGGGCCGCATAGGGCACGGCCTTGATGTTGATGATCGCCCGGATGAGCTCGAATGGAATCAGCTCGCGCACGCCGGGGCGGGAAATCCCCAGCTTCACCTTGCTCCCCGGCTCACCCCGCAGAACCTTTATCGCGTCATCGGTCGTGAAGTCCACGGTCGACTTGCCGTCGATCTCGGCAATCCGGTCTCCGCCCCTGATACCTGCCCGTTCCGCCGGTGTGCCCTCGATGGGAGAAATGACCGTAAGCTGCTGGTCCATCATGCCGATGTGAATGCCGATGCCCCCGAACTGACCTTCGGTCATGACCCTCAGTTCCTTGAAATCGCGCTCGTCCAGGAACTCCGTGTGGGGGTCAAGTGAACCCAGCATCCCCCGGATGCCGGATCGGATCATCTTGTCCGGATCGATCCTCTCAACGTACGTGGACATGACTATGTCAACCACCCGGGAGAAGGTCTGCAGACTCTGGAGCAGACCCCCGGTCTTCTGGGCCCAAAGCCTCCCGAACAAACCGCCCAGGCACAGGGAGAGCACCACCAGAGTCGTGACCAGCGCTACTCTTCGCTTCATTGCTTCAGGACAACCTTTCGCTTCAGCAGTTCTTCAACGTGACGGTAGACCAGCCGTTCAAGCTCATCGGCAGGCAACGTGCCATCAACGACCCTGAATCGACCGGGCGCGCGCCTTGCCACCCGCAGGTAGCCGTCGCGCACCCGCTCGTGAAATTCTACCCGTTCGCGCTCCAGTCTGTCAAGGACACCGGAGGCCTTTCGCCCCTGCCCTACTCTGACTGGTACATCCACCAACAAGGTCAGGTTCGGCTTCAGGTCTGCGGTTGCCAGCTTGTTCAGCCGCGCGACCAGCTTCTGGTCCAGACCACGCCCGGCGCCCTGGTAGGCTGCCGACGAATCTCCGAAGCGATCAAGAACCACGACCTTGCCCGCGGACAGCGCGGACATAACCTTCTCTCGGACAAGCTGGTTCCTGGCTGCAAGGTAGAGGAACAACTCGGTCAGGGCGTGCATCTCACAATGACGGGGATTGAGCAGCACGCGACGGATCGCCTCGCCGATCTCGGTTCCACCCGGCTCACGGAATGCCGAACACGCAACCCCTGACGCTGCCAGCCGCTTCGTCAGCCGCTCGACTTGAGTCGACTTGCCGGAACCTTCGACGCCTTCGAAAGTTACGAGAACGCCACGCACCAGTCTGTCGCCGTCAAGGAACCGAGGACTCCAAGATCATATGCTCAGACCTTGGAATCCTCGGACCTCGGAATCCTATGCCTTCTTCGTCTTCTGGCCGTACTTCTTGATGTAGGTCTGGGTCTTGTCCCGGCACACGTCATCCGGAAACTGAACCGGCGGCGTCTTGAAGAAGTACGACGACGGTTCGATGATGCTGCCGGATAGGCCGCAATCCAGTGCCAGCTTGGCGCAGCGAACCGCGTCAATCATCACGCCGGCGGAATTGGGCGAGTCCCAGACTTCCATCTTCAGCTCAACGTTCAGGGGCACATCCCCAAAGGTCTGGCCTTCCATCCGCAGATAGCACCACTTCCGGTCCAGCAACCACGGCACGTAGTCCGAAGGCCCGACGTGGATGTTGTCCTCGCCGATGTCGTACTTGAGGAGCGACGTGACCGCGCCGGTCTTGGAGATCTTCTTCGACTTCAGCCGCGAGCGCTCGAGCATGTTCATGAAGTCGGTATTGCCGCCAACGTTGAGCTGCATCGTCTTGAGCAACTTGACCCCACGGTCATTGAACAGCGACACGAGCATCCGGTGCATGATGGTCGCGCCGACCTGGGACTTGATGTCATCCCCAAGCACCGGCAGACCCGCAGTCTTGAACCGTCGGTGCCAGTACTTCTGCGAGGCGATGAACACCGGGATGCCGTTCACGAACGCGCACCCGGCCTTGAGTACTTGTTCGACGTACCACTTGGTCGCCTCTTCGCTGCCTACCGGCAGGAAGTTCACGACCACGTCGGTCTTCGTCTCTTTGAGCGCGCGCACGATGTCGGCGGTCGGGCCGGGCGCTTTCTCGATGACTTGCGACAGGTAGAAGCCGAGCCCGTCGTGGGTCATGCCCCGCAGTACCTTGACACCGGTCTTGGGCACGTCCGTGAACTTCAGCGTGTTGTTCGGCTTGGTCGCGATCGCCTGCGACAGGTCTTTCCCGACCTTGTTCTTGTCGATGTCGATGGCCACAGTGAACTCAACGTCGCCGATGTCGTAGCCTCCCAGATTCGCGTGCATGATTCCGGGAATCGAATCGCCGGCCTTGGCTTTCCGGTAGTAGTGCACGCCCTGAACCAGGCTGCTGCAGCAGTTGCCGATGCCGATAATGCCGACTCTCACCTTGGGCATTCTTCCTCCTGTCCAATCTTGAAGATCATCGCTTGTCACTCACAATCAGACGCTCACCCCGATGCTGCCGAGGAACGGATTGACGAGCAGCGCCCTGCCGAACGCTCCCGACTCACCATGCCCGGGGTACAACTCGGTCTCCTTGCTCAGGACTGCCTGGAGGCGGCTGAGCGACGCCAGCATCTGCCCTTCCGACCCTCCGGGGAAATCCACCCTGCCGATGGAATCAACGAACAGCGTGTCACCGGTGAAGGCGTAGCCCGAGGCCAGCAGGCAGATTCCACCCGGTGTGTGGCCGGGTGTGTGCAATACCTTCATCTCCGCCTCGCCCACGACGACCTTGTCGCCCTCTTTGAGCAGCCGGTTCGGGGCCGGCGAGGTCAATCTCATACCCATCAGGCTCGACAGATTCCCATCCGGATGGGCGAGCAGCTTCGCGTCCAGCTCGCCAATCAACAACTGGGCACCGGTCGCCTCAATGACCTCACGGTTGGCTGCGATGTGGTCGATGTGCCCATGGGTATCGATGACGTACTTCACGTTCCCGCCGAGTTCTTTCGCCCTGGCAAGGACAATCTCAGCGTCCCCGCCCGGGTCAACCACGGCCAGTTCGGCGCCAGACTTCAGAATGTAGCAGTTGGTGGCAAGCGGTCCGACCACCAGCCGCTCAATGGTCTCAGCCACGGCCGCCGGCCACGCCTCTCGCCCCTCGCCTCTCGCTCCCGGCTTCCAGCCGCCGCCTTGGAGCGTTGGCTTTCGGCTCTTGGCTTCTGACTTCTGACTTCAGTCTGCGTGAGCGCCCTTTCCCCTCAAACTGCCAGCCCTCTTGCGCAAGCAACCACTCTTTCATCGCCAGGCCCCCGCCGAAACCGTGCAACGCGTAGTCCGAACCCACCACGCGGTGACACGGAATCAAGAGAGCGTACGGGTTGTTGGCCATCACCTGACCAACGGCACGCGCGGCCTTGGGACGGCCCGCGGCCCGCGCGAGTTCTGAGTAGGTCATCACTTGTCCGGGACGAATACCTGCACAGCGGCCCAGTACCTCGCATGTGAACTCGGACAGCCCGGTTGTATCGACATGCAGATACTCGGGAATCCTGCCACCATCGAGCACTTCTCCGAGGTCTCTTGCCAGCTTCCGATCATCGCCGACACCCTTCGCGCCAAAGGTGATGCCGGTGACCTTGCCGCCCCGGAAATCGACCCTTACCCCATGCGGCCCGAGCCGACATGAACGACGCCTGACTGCGTCCGAATTGGGTCTATTCACAGACGGCTATCATAGACCGTGTGAGGGGAAAGTCAAGGAAGCGCCGCCTCACGAGGCCCAAACGTGGGCAGAGGCCGGAATGCAGAAGTACCTGAACTGCTTGCGCTTGTGCTAGCGCCTGAGCTTGAGCCTGCGCCCGCACGCGCTACAATCGGCAGGTGGAGAATCCGCTCCCCCAGATACTTGCCAAAGACCCCCGGTACAAGTCCGAGGCGTACGTGTTCGTCCACGATGCGCTCGGCTACACCTGGCAGCGGCTGGAGCAGCGCCGCCACGTCACCGGCCGTGAGCTGCTCGAAGGTATCAAGGACCTCGCGCTCAAGCGCTACGGCCAGATGGCTCACGCAGTCCTCAGGTCCTGGGGTGTCAGGACCACCGACGACTTTGGCAACCTGGTCTTCAACCTCGTCGACGCCGGACTCCTGTCCAAGACCGAGGAAGACCGTATCGAAGACTTCCACGCCGTGTACGACTTCGATGATGCCTTCGTCGGCTCCTATGACATCGGTGACTCGAGCAGGACGGAGTAGGAATCCACCACCAAGACACAAAGCCACCAAGAGGAAGCAACCCCACGCCCGCGGCCATTGTCCGTCCCTGCCCGTCTGTGATTGTCCAACCCGAGTGACTCCTGCCGCAGCCTGCTTCCAGCCCGACGGCCCGCTGAGCCGCGTCCTCCCCGGCTACGAACACCGGCCGCAGCAACTCGAAATGGCCCGGCAGGTCGAGCTTGCGCTGAGCGACCGTGGACGCCTGGCCATCGAAGCCGGCACCGGAGTAGGCAAGAGCCTGGCCTATCTTGTGCCGGCCGCGCTCTGGGCCAAACAGAGCGGCAAACGGGTCACCGTTTCGACCTACACCCGCATACTCCAATCCCAACTCATCACCAAGGACGTCCCGCTCGCCGCCGGGTTGCTCGACTCCGCACCCAGGGTGGCGGTGGCCTACGGCCAGGGCAACTACCTCTGCCGGTTCCGGATCGAGACGCAACTGGCCCGCGGGCTGTTCGACTCGCGCGCCGACGCAAGTGCTGCCGGCCGGCTCTTCAACTGGGCCGACACGACCGAGACCGGCGTGCTCCTCGACTACCCCCACCCCCTGCCCGCCGCCGTCGCCCGGCGCGTGGCCCGCGACTCAGTCGCCTGCCGGCGCGAGCTCTGTCCGTATCGCAAGGCCTGCTTCTACTACAGGGCGAAACGCGAGTGGTCCGACGCCCAGCTCCTCATCGTCAATCACGCGCTCTTCTTCGCCAGCGTGACCGGTGCCGGCGACCTGCTGCCCGAACCCGACGCGGTCATCTTCGACGAGGCCCACCGGCTTGAGGAGGCCTGCGTCCGCCACTTCGGCGCCGACCTCTCCCAGCGCTCGGTTGCCGAACTGCTCGACGACGTGCTCGGCCCGGGGCGCGGCGGACTCGCCCGCATGCTCGGCGCGCGCACCCGGCTGCGCAAGGACGTCGAAGCCGCGACCAACGAAAGCCGCGAAGCGACCAGCCGGTTCTTCACAGACACCGTCGCCCGCCTGCCCGGCCCCGGCCGCACGCGCCTGCGCGAAGCCCTGCCTGCCGCCGAGGCGACCTCGGCCCTGACCCGGCTGGCCGATGCCATGGAAAAGGCCGCGCCCGAGATCAAGGACGAACTCGCCGCAACCGAATTCGCGGTCGCGGTCCACCGCCTGCGCGCCACCACCGGCGCCTTTGCGGCCTTCTCGGACTTTGCGACCGAGAACTCGGTCTACTGGGCCGAGCAACCGGCCGGCGACAACCTCTGCCTCTTCGCCGCGCCGCTCAACGTCACGCCCATGCTTCGCGCACACGTCTACGACCTCGGCATACCGGTCATCCTCACCTCGGCCACGCTCACGGTTGCCGGCAACTTCGGGTTCTTCTCCGAACGGCTCGGGCTCGACGACTTCAGCCAGATCCGCCTCGACTCGCCGTTCGACTACGGAAGCCAGAGCCTGGTGTTCGTTCCGCCCAGGCTGCCGGCGCCGACTGCCGGGGACGAATTCACCCGCGCCGCGGCCGGGGCCATCGCCGCGATAATCCACGAGAGCAAAGGTCGCGCGCTCGTCCTCTTCACCAGCTACGAATCGGTGAATGCGGTCTGTGACCTGGTTCCGCCGGCCGGGTACAACTTCCTCCGCCAGGGCGACCTGCCCCTGCCCAAACTGCTCGCCGCATTCCAGGAAGACAGACACTCGGTCCTCTTTGCCACCCAGTCGTTCTGGCAGGGCATCGACGTTCCCGGCGAGGCGCTCTCCTGCCTCATCATCTGCCGCCTGCCGTTCGAGGTCCCTGATGATCCACGCCTGTCTGCCATAGCGGAACGGATGAAACAGAACGGCCTGGAGCCGTTCACCGCCTACCAACTGCCGACCGCGGTCCTCCGCTTCCGCCAGGGCTTTGGCCGGCTCATCAGAACCGCGCAGGACCGGGGCGTTGTCTGCGTGCTGGACCGCAGGATCGTTGACCGGCCCTACGGCCGCGTCTTTCTCAACTCCCTGCCCAAGGGCCTGCGCCTCACCACCAATCTCGCCGATATCGACCGCTTCTTCCAGGACGCCGAGTAGAAGCGAGGCGTGCCGCCCGGGCGCGTCTGCGGCCGCCCGGACTCCTCGTGTCTATGTGGTGGAACTCTGAGAGATCCTGCTTCGAACTCAGGATGACGGAACCGCGGACGCTCTGGCGGCCGCCGACTACTTCATCGCTTCGGCCTTGCCGAAGCTGCGGGAGAGGAAGAACTCGTCGAGCGGAATCGAGGCCCGGCCTGAAACCATCTGTTCCGCCATCAGCTTGCCCAGTGCCGGAGCAAACATGAAGCCGTGGCCGCTCATCCCGGTCGAGACGTAGAGGCCGCGCACCGGCGTTTCGCCGCAAATGGGATTCCCGTCCGGACTCATCTCGTAGGAACCTGCCCACTGCCGGAGCACCTTGACACCGGCGAGCTTCGGCACCAACCGCACCATGCGGCGCGGCATCTCGGTGATGAACTCATCGGTAGCATCGACGTTGTGACCGGGCACCAGGGGCACCGGTGTGTAGCAGCCTATGAAATGCCCGGTGCCCGAGTGCTGCACGAAGTAGCACCCGTCCGAACGATAGTCAACCAGCATCGGGTCGAACACGCGCTCGACCGCTTCCGTGACAACCGACTCGTGCCGGTCGGCGGCAACCGGGACCTTGACGCCGGACATGGCTCCGACCTCATCGGCCCAGCACCCGGCCGCATTCAAGAGCATGTTGCAGGCATACTCGTCGCCCTTGGCATCGGTGACCGAGATGACCTTGTCACCCTGGGTGTTGACCTTCTTGACGTCACAGCCGACAACGAGCCCGCCGCCGAGCCGCTTGATGCCTTCAAGGTATCCGTACGTCACCTTGAACGGGTTGGCTTGCCCATCGGTCGGGCAGTATGCGCCGCCGAGCAGCCCGGTCGAATCAAGCCCGGAGGCAATCTTCTCGCACTCGTCCGGCGCAACGAAACGGACGTCGAGACCGTACTTCTTCTGGATAGCTATCGCATCGAGAAACGCCTGCTTCCGCTTTTCGTCGAAGGCGAGAAAGAGGTAACCGCCTTCGTACCACTCCACATCCTCACCCAGTTCTTCGCCCAGTCCCCGGAACATCCGGACACTCTCCATCATCACCCTGATTGTCAGGTCATGGGAGAACTGGGCCCGGATTCCGCCGATGCACCGACCGGTCGAGCCCGCACACGGAAACTCACGCTCCAGCACCAGCACCTTCAGACCCTGCTTCGCCAGGTAGTAACCGGTGGCGGCACCTATGACGCCGGCGCCGATCACGACCGCGTCGGCTGAGCTACGCACGTGCGGACTCCAAACCAGAAGCTAGAAGTTCGAATGACGCATCAAGTCCGAATGACTCAAACCCGAAGCAGGAACAGGTCAGCGTTTCGTCATTGTGTGATTCGTGCTTCATTCGGACTTAGGGCTTCGTGCTTCGGGCTTCATCTGTAAAGGCTCCCAGCAAACCCAGCGGCAGAGGCTTAAGCGGCGGTCTTGGCCTGGGCATCTTCTGCTCTGATGCGGGGATCCCGGTTTCTTCCTGTATCATTCGGGCGACGAGCTTGAGGCAACCCCGTCCCTGGCAGTGCCCCATGCCGGTACGCAGGACCCGCTTCACGGCTTCGAGCGAGTGGTAGCCCATGCGGATGACCCGCCGCACGTCGGCTTCGCTCACTTCCTCGCAACGGCAGACGGTAGCGGAAGAGAGTGCTCTAGTGGTCCCGTGATCCAGTGATCTAGTGCGTGCACTACGAGGCTTGGCTGTCCGCCTCGTCACTCGACCACTGGACCGCTTGACCACTCGAACACGCTTCATCTTCACCGCAGGACCTTTCTGACTTGATTTTGGGCGAAGTCACCAACCATGCTCCCGAACCCGGTTTTGGGCGCCGGCAGCACGACATAGTCGCACTCCTCCAGCTTCGCGACCTGCTTCGCATATCCGACCGCGTCCAGGAAACCGCCGAGCGTGTCGACGATGCCGATGCGCTTCGCGTCCAGCCCGGACCATATCCGTCCCTGGCCGACTGAATCGACCTTCTCGAGAGACAGCTTCCTGCCGTCTGCGACCTTCTGCACGAACTGGTTGTAGAAATAGTCCACCTGCGCCTGCATCATCGAGTCCTCTTCCGGGGTCATGACGCGGGCGTCCGACATCGCGTCCGCGTGCTCGCCGCGTTTGACCGCCTGTCGCCTCGCCCCGAGTTTGTTGTACAACCCCTCGGTGACGAGTTTGAAGTTGAACACGCCGATGGAACCGGTCAGAGTTGTCGGCAGGGCAAAGACCCTGGTCGCGTTGCAGGCGATGTAGTATCCGCCCGAGCCGGCTACCCCGGCCATGGAGGCAATGACCGGCTTCTTCTGCCGGCAGAGCTCCAGCTCGCGCCAGATCATGTCGGAAGCAAATCCGTCCCCGCCCGGCGAGTCGATCCGCAGGACCAGTGCCTTGACCCGCTTGTCGTTCCTGGCCTGACGGATTGCCCGCACCATGGTCTGTGCCCCCATGGTCATCTCGCCGGTCAGGAAATCGGTTCGCGATTCGCCGGCGGCGATCGAACCGCTCGCGTAGACTATGGCGACTGCCGGCCTCGGTTCCCAATCCTCGCTGGCGGCGAAGCCTTCCCGGTACTGCTTCTCGCTCACCTTGCGCAGACCCGTCAGTTCCCTGCTGAGCAGGCTGTCGAGCTGGTCGTGGTAGCAGGTCGTGTCCACGAGCCCCGCCCGCTTCGCCTCTTCGGTATTGAAGAACCCGGTATTGACCAGAGTCTCCATGCTGTCGCGGCTGACACGGCGGCCGGCGGCAGCCGCGGCCAGGAACTCACCGTAAGGAGCATCCAGGTACTCTTCGAGCTGCTCCCGGTTCGGTGAGGTAAGGGAGTCCTCGGTGAACGTCTCGATTGCCGATTTGTACTTCCCGTGCCGCGTGCCGTCGAACTGTATTCCCAGCTTCTCCAGCGTACCCTTGAGGAATATCGTTCCGATACTCATGCCCGGGATGGTGACGTCGCCCAGCGGGTGGGTCCATACCCGGTCCGCCACCGAGGCAACGTAGTAGCTTCCCATCCCGAAGCTGGGCGCGTAGACGATGACCTTCTTGCCCTGTGCCCGGAACCCGGCCAGCGCCTGGCGCAGCTCCTGGAGCAGAGCGAAGCTCGCGCTGATGCCGTCAATCCGGAGCACGAGTGCTCCCACGCTCTGGTCTCTACCGGCGCGGTCAATCAGATCGAGCAGTTGCCAGGACGTGCGTACGCTCCCGGAGCTGAGACTGAAGCCCGGCTTCCGGTCAGCAATCCGCTCATTCAGTTCAATCTCCACGTATCGTTTTCCGTCCAGCGCTGCAATTCGACGCCCCTGCTTCGCGAACCGAACGTACGCGCCGGCCGCGCGCGGGTCGTAGGTGCCGAAGGCGCCGACGCCCGCCTTGCCCAGGCCAAGCGACAGACTCGCTACGAGCCGCGAATCGCCCGCGTGCTCGCTGAAGAACGCCTTCAGTCCCAGCTTCAACCCGTCCACCGGCTCGGCCTCGAGCCCGGCCATCGGCCGGAGCGGCAGCGCCAGGTATGTCTCTCCGAACAACGTCAACCGGTTGCCGAACGGCCGCACGGCTGCGCCGAGTGCGACCCGGCCGAAATCGTGGTTCAAGTCATCCCAGCATGCGGCGATCGATACCTGCCGCGCCGCCCTTACCAGGGCCGACAGGTCCCAGTGGTTGAGCGAGTCACGCCTGAACCGGATACCGGAGTAGATGCCCTTGTCACCCACGCCCAGCGCAATGCCATACCGCGACGGCTCCGGTTCCCAGTAGGCGGCCAGCGGCCCGGCCTTGGCCAGGAACGTCGTGTTGGATAGGGCCCGGGACCAGAGCACCGGCTGGAAGCGGTAGAAGGCGTAGAACTCCGTTCCCGGCCGCACCCCGAGCCCGGCCGGGTTCCCGAAAACTGCCAGTGCGTCATCGGTCCCGGCGAGTGACAACGGCATTTGAGGCGTCCCCGCCAGCGCCAGTAGGAGCGCAAGCCCTGCCATCATCCCTTCCCCCTTCGCCCGACCCGGATGCTGCGCACCGTATTCCAGAAGCGTTTCGGCACGGCCACGGTAACTACTGCGCAGCGGTTCAAAGCCTTGCTGTCAAGCACCTTCACTACCCTGCCCTTGCCCACCGTTCGGCCGGCGCGGTCAAGACACTCGACCCTCGCGCCCGCCTCGGGCCGGGGCAGCAGTTCGTATGGAATGGTCACTGCCGCTTCGGTCGTCGAGAAGTTCTTGTGCACGACGAATATCGCCAGCCCCGGGCACTTGGCAATACAGAGAGTGCAGCCATTGCACTTGGAGAAATCCACCTGGGGAGTGTCGGTCAGTTCACCTTCGATGGTAATCGCCTTGCGCGGGCAGGCGTAGGCGCAGGGGTTGCAGGGGATGTTCTCAATGCACTCCACCATCACCACCGGCCCTGCCTCCAGCCGTTCCTTGGTCGGCTCGGCCACCGTCGCGGCCAGTTCCATCTGCGACAGCACTCCGGTTCGCCGGTGCGTAGAAGGCACTGGTCTATCTCTCGCAGGTGTTCTGGGCATGGAGGCCGATTATAGGCGCGCCGTCCCGGTAGTCAAGCCGCCTCGGGCGCCCGCAACCCAAAGGCAACTGGAAGACGCAACCGACGTGAAACGGGCAGGTGCATTCCTGACCAACTCGCTTCGCGTCTTCCGCGTCGGCGCAGCTTCAGATGCGGCTGATGAAGTCGCCAAACAAGCAGGCGGCAGGCCGCTCCCGGCCTGCCGCCTTGACACCAGCGCGAGCTAGTCTTTCTTAGTGTAGAGCAGGGTCAGCAGCGTCTTGCCCGACTCCTTGTCCTTGCCGACCGTAACCGCCGCGCTCTGCTTCTCGTCCTCCGTGCTGTAGACAAGCACGGTCGCCTCGTCATTCTCCATGGTCGAAGCGTTCTTCCACCCGGCCAGAGCCTTCTTGTAGAAGTCGACCACGGCCGCGGTCGGATCCGGGATCTCGAACGAATACGCAGTGCCGGTGGTGCCCTCGTTGCTCATCGCCCAGCGGGACTTGGCGACTGCGCCCGGATAGCGCAGGAACTCCGGCAGCCCGGACAAGTCGACGTTGCTGCCGACGTCAATGTTCGCCTTGCCGCCGGTCGCTTTCTCGACTGCGCCCTCAATCGCCTTCTCGGCGATCTTCTGCGACACGCCCTGGCCGCACTTCATGCAGCCGATCCCGGCCACCACCAGAAAACCCAGCGCCAGACACAGTGCAGTCACTCTGAACATAGTGCCTCCTCGCACGCTACCGATCACCCGTTTCCTTTGCGGACGCTCGACCACTTGGCGACTGCCCGCAAGGCAGACGCGTACTGCTTCGATTAAAAGTCCCCGGCTCTTTCCGGCGGTCTGCGCCGCAGGTCACGCGCGCGGCGCTTCAAAGTTCCTCGTCCTCCACCACCCGCTTCTCCTCTTCTTCGTCGAAATTGGGCAGCAGGTTCTCGAACTGCATCATCGACCAGACCGCGACAAACGGCGGGCACTCCAGGTCAGTCAGCCCTTCCGGCAGCGGCGGCGGCGGGTCGTCGCGGTAGACGAGAGGAGGGAACTCGACCGGCGGCAGGACCAGGCCCTGGATGCTCGCCCCATACGCGTAGCCGATGACTCGGTGCATCCGGTCCGACATGAGGAGACTCCGCCAGAAACCCCGGTGCTCGCCGCGGACATCATAGACCGTCGTTCCCACCACGAACCCGCGCGCCCTGCCCTTGTAGTCGTATATCACTTTGTCGCGCAGGCGCAGCGTGGCCTTGCCCCAGCGGTTGAAGAGAATTAACTCCCTTACGGTCGACTGGGGCTTCTTCTCATCGTCGTCGCGCATGTACTTGGAAAGATCGATGTTCACTGTGTATCAGTATCTCCGCGAACGTCCTCTTGTCAACTCACACGCGGCCCGCCAGAACCGAGATCGACGGTGACGAAGAGACGAAGACGGAGTGAAACGGAGGTTGGCAACCCGAACCCGTTCGCTTCCTGTCCATCGTGCTCTTGTGGCTCCAATGTCGGGTTCAGGGCAACCCGGGCACGGTCTTCGACGCGGCTACGAGCGCGCAACCACACTGGCCCTGGTTCAGGTCCGCACCGCAGTCGGGACACAGCCCCCGGCAATCGGGCCGGCACCGGGGCGCAATGGGAACCGCCAGGTGGATTGCATCGTGCACCATGGGCATGAGGTCAAGCCAGTTGCCGTGCAGCCCTCCCTGGTCATCGCACTCACGCCGTCGGCCCGGCTCCTCCACCTCTTCATCGCAGCTCAGGAACTCGGCGGTCAACGGCTCACAGAAGTCCCACTCGTACTCGCACGCGCACATCGAGCACTCGAGCTTCGCGCGATACGACACCGAGCCGCTCACCATCAGCCGCAGGCCGCTGCGGGTTATCGCCAGTGCGACCGCGACCGGCCCGACAATGAACTCGAATGACGGGTTCTCGGCGACCTCGCGCAGCTGCAGGTCGAGGTCATGCGGCTGCAGCTCGAAGTTCAGCTTGTTCTCGCCCTGCTTGAGCGAGGCCAGCGGTATGTTCAAGGGGTTCTTCACAGCTCCTCCACCAGCCTGCGGACAATGGCATCCGGCTTCACGTTCTCGGCTTCCGCCGCGAAGTTGGTGACGATGCGATGGCGAAGCACGGGCCGCGCCACCGCGCGCACGTCATCGCTGGCCGGCGTGTAGCGCCCGGCCAGCATTGCGCGGGTCTTGGCCCCGAGGATCAGGTACTGCGAGGCGCGCGGCCCCGCGCCCCAACTCACCCAGTCCCGGACGAACTTCGGGCTGGTCTCGCCCGTCGGCCTGGTCGCGCCGGCCAACCGGACAGCATAGGCAATGACCTCGTCCGCGACCGGTACGCGGCGAACCAGCCCCTGCAGTTCGGAAATCTCCGCGGCCGTCAGCACGCGGGCCAGGTCCGGTACGTACGCCGAGGTCGTACTCTTGACTATCTCCATCTCCTCATCCGGGCTCGGGTAGTCCACGAAGACCGAGAACATGAAGCGGTCGAGCTGGGCTTCGGGCAGGGGATACGTGCCTTCGAGTTCAATCGGATTCTGCGTCGCGAGCACGAAGAAAGGTGTGGGCAGCGCGTAGGTCCGGCCGGCCACCGTCACGTTGTACTCCTGCATAGCCTGCAGCAGGGCCGCCTGGGTCTTGGGTGGTGTCCGGTTTATCTCGTCGGCCAGCACCACGTTGGCGAACACCGGACCCTCGACGAACCGGAAACCCCGGCGCCGGGTGGTCGCGTCCTCCTCGATTATCTCGGTGCCGGTTATGTCCGAAGGCATCAGGTCGGGCGTAAACTGCACCCGGTTGAACGACAGGTCGAGGACCCGGGCGAGGGTGTTCACGAGCATCGTCTTGGCCAGACCGGGCACGCCGATGAGCAGCGCGTGACCGTGCGCCAGCAGACAGGTGAGCACCTGCTCGACTACTTCCTTCTGCCCGACTATCACCTTGGCCACTTCCTGCTCGATCCGGGCCCGGGCTTCGCCCAGCCGCCGGACCGCCTCGACGTCGCCTTGCGACCGCACGCTACTCACGTTCAGCGCCTTCCACGGAATGGGGATTGCAGGGTAACGGCAGGTCGAGCGTCACAGGCTCTCCTTTCGGGTTCGCTGCGCCCGTCATACGATACAGACAGTGCGAACTGACGCACGGTTGCATCTCCGCCTCGGACCGGTCTACCGAACTCGACTCGGGCCTGTTCCCGGACCCGCTACTTCTTCGACTTTCCGACCAGCTTGTCGAGCACCTGCGGCAGGGTGGTGTACTCCATGTCCTTCAGGCCCAGCCGGTGCGGCTCGAACGGCCCGTGGCGGCGCAGCATCTCCCCGATCTCGTTCGCCTGCTGCCGGGCAAGGTCGAACGACGGGTCGTCGAACATGTCCCGCGGCCCGACCAGCGCTCCGTCGTTCACCTGGAACCCGAGCGCGATCACCCGCGGCGGCCCGTCGAACCGCGACGGCGTCGCCTGCGCCACCGACACCGGCATCAGCGGACCGTAGTGCGAGCCCCGCATCCAGCCCGACACGATGTGCGGGAACGAGAACGGCTCGAGAATCTCGCCGATGGCCGGCAACCCGGACTGGCCGCGCACGATGCAGACCGGGTCGTCCTTGCCTACGTACTTGCCGGCAATCAGGGCCAGCTTCTGGGTCGAACTCGCCGCGGCAATCTCACCCTTCTTCGTGTAGACGTTCTTGATGATGTAGTTCTCGGGCGAGCCGATGAGGCAGAGCAGGTCGTACATCTCCTCCGGGCATGACAGGAAGATATCCCGCCCGCCGTGAATGTCGTGCACCTCGAACTTGAACCCCTCGTGCATGCTCGGGTCGATAACCAGGCCGATGGTGTTGAACGGGTCGGCGAACATCTTATAGAGCGGGAAGTTCCACGCCCCGGGAGCGCACTTGTCCCCGCAGAAGACGACGATCGGCTCGCTCCTCCGCTCCACGAAGGTCATCTCGGCCACGCCCGGCCCCATGCCCTTCACGTTACCGGAGAAAGCATCGGCCAGCATATCCTGCCCGGCGCCATAGAGCTTCAGCTTCTTGGCCAGCTCCGTACCCTTGCTGAAGACGTCCCAGGCCAGACCGTGAATGACCTTGGCATCATTCCCCATCCAGTGAGTCATCACCAGCTCGAGGTCGTCGCCGCAGGCAGAGACATGGAAATCGGCGATGGTTCCCGCGGACTTGGCCTTGGCGAGCCACTTCCGAGCCAGAGCCAGGATTTCCGGGTGCGATGCCGAATGGCCCACATAGCCGCCGATATCGGCCTTGATGACTGAGACTGTCACGGGCTTCTGCTTAGTGACTGCTGATGCGTTCTTAGGCAAGGATCCTCCTTAGGTAAGTAGGGAATATTAGACCAATACCGCCCGCCAGTCAACCCGCGCGGGCGGGAACCGGCAGCGGATTCCCGCCCGCATTGCAGACCGAGCAAGGCGGAAAACGGGGACTGTACCGCGCCAAGTTCGACGTTGGCGCTCCGCGGGACTGTCCCCGCTTTCCGCGGCAGCGCTACGGCCTGATCGGAGCCGCGATGTTGAACACGTCGGAGCGTTTGATCTAAAACTTGCGCTGCGCGCACTTGGTTCTCGCGAAGCACCCGGCGAAGTACGTCGGGAAGTATCGGCAGAAGTATCACCGGTTGCGTAATCGCTTGTATCTTGAGCTGTGTCCTTCGCTTCATCCCGACCTCAACCTTGACCTCAACCTCAACCTGAATCCTCTGCTGTACCGCGCGTTCTTCGCGAAGTCGAGCCAGTCGTTGCTCCAGCGGTTGTTCGCGACGTTGCTCGTCTCGATGTTCACCGCGTTGGCTTTTGACTTCTAGCTTCTGATCTTTGACTTCCTAGGTCTGCCGATGCTACCCCCCAGGCGGCCTGTGGGCCGAGGAGTGGGCGGCAGAATTGTGGTCCGACGCCCAGCCCATACTACTGGTTGTGGGTCTTCTAACCGGCAGCAAATGGCCCTCGACCAGCCCAGACATGACCTTCAGACGCCCCTAAACAGGTGTTTCTAGCCCAAATGACATCGCGCAAGTCACGCATTCCACGTCCGGGGGTCGTAGAGGGGTACTCCCTCCCCGAGACTCTCCGTCTATATCCTGGGGAATATCCCCAGCCATCTGGCTGGGCATCTGTCCGGGGATACCACTCGGCATCCGGGAGGACATCTCTCCGGGAATCCGACCCCGGTACCGGGCGGGATACTCTCCCCGTATCCCAGTGGGGATCCGGGTGTGGACCTCTCCCCGGACCCGTGCCGGAATCCCCCGGGGAACCAGGAGGGGCACCCCTCCCGGAATCCGGGACGCTATCCGGGCCAGCATCCCCCCCTGGATCCGGGAGGGCATCCGGCCCTGTACGGGGTTCCTGCCGCCTGCCGAACCGGACAACGGCTGCGGCTCTCGGCCTGACTCCGGGCGGAATACAGCAGTGCCCCAATCCCGATGGATATCTAGTCCAGAATCGCGGTAAAAGCCATACGGGGGCAATACGAGGGCTATCCACTCCTCCCCTGGGGGGATGCTTCCCCCAGCTCTCCGGTAGGCTCTCCCCCCAGCTCTCTGGTAGACTCTCTCCCCAACTCTCCGGCAAGCTCCTCCCCCTGCTCTCTAGTAAGCTCTTCCCCCTGCTCTCTGGTAGACTCTCTCCCCTGCTCTCCGGTAAGCTCCTCCCCCAACTCTCTGGTAGACTCCTCCCCCTGCTCTCTGGTAGATTCCTCCCCCTACTCCCTGGCAGATTCCTCCCCCAGTCCTCCGGTAGACTCCTCCCCCTGCTCTATGGTAGATTCCTCCCCCAGCTCTCTGGTAGGCACTCTCCCCAGCTCTCCGGTAGGCTCACTGGCAGGCTCTCTCCCAAGTTCCACGGAGAATTCACGCTGACGACTTCATCAGGAAGATGAAGCAGGCGCTGGAAGAAGTTGAGGCCAAGGTTGAGGGTGAGGCCAGGTACGAACCCGACTCCGACTTCTCCCCTCCTCCCGACGATGACTGTCCCGGACGGAGTTTCACCACCAAGACACCAGGTCACCAAGGGCCGGTCGAAGTTTGCTCCTATCTCGGGTCCGATGACGACTGACGCCCGCCGATTTGACATGACCGGAGCCAGGCGTATCCTACTTCCGATGGATGTCGGATTCAATCCCGCCTTGACGGAGGTCGAAATATGGTGACTGTGGGGCTGTTGAGAAACTACTGTTGGGGGTGTGATTTCAGACCGCGAGCACGGATGTGACGCGGGACGGTCGCCAGAGCGCTGTCTTGATAGCTGAGTAGACTGCCGTGGCTGCCCGCCGCAGCAGTTGGGCGGCCTGCGTCACTGCCGGACGTCCGCCGCCGTGTGCCACCAGGCACTTGAGGTTCATGACCGCAGCCGCCAGGTACGCCT
>Ga0194126_10001769_pt1 | contig 35877 bp, 41 predicted proteins | sample TA2KigC150mmetaG_FD_148641 | JGI IMG/M metagenome (GOLD analysis project Ga0194126, IMG submission 148641) | Freshwater microbial communities from Lake Tanganyika, Tanzania - TA2015035 Kigoma Deep Cast 150m | ecosystem: Environmental > Aquatic > Freshwater > Lake | place: Tanzania: Lake... | reverse complement strand
ATTTTATCTCGCTTGGCCTCCCAACTTTAGCACCAGAAAGATAGCTTAACCATCCGAACCGCCGGGTACGGACCCGTACGCCCGGTGGTGTGACAGGGAAAGCCCGCAAGGGCCTACCTATGTCGATATCTCTTTGCCGGCAGATTCACCGGGGTTGAGGTTTCATGAAAGCCGCCTCTCCCAAAAACTTCCAGGGGGCAAGGACACGGATTTTCCCGGACCGCGGTCACACCTTGCGGACCTTACTCTTCCCCTTCCCCTTCCTCTTCTTCCTTAGGCTTGAGGTGCTCGGGGATGATGGCCATCTTGATGAGCAGGGGCTTCAAGAAGGTCCATTTGAGGCCCAGTTCGTAAACCTCTTCCAGGTCCCGGATCGCGTCCCAGCAGTTGTGGCAGGGAGAGACGACCAGATTGCAGCCGGTAGCCAGGATCTGGTCCCGCTTGACCTTTAAACCCACGTTGCGCTGCTGCCGGTAGATGCCGATGCCGTTGATGCCGCCGCCGCCGCCGCAGCAGAAGTTGTGCTCCCGCTTCGGCGTCATCTCCACGAAGTAGCCGGGCTCCACCAGGTAGCTCATGATCTCCCGGGTGACGTCCGCCAGTCCGTAGTTGCGGATGTAGTTGCAGGAGTCTTGTAAAGTGACCGGCACTTTGATCCGCTTGGCCGGGTCGATCTTGATCTTGCCGGTGCGCAGGGCCTCGGCGACCCACTCCGTGTAGTGCAGATAGGGCGCCGGCGGCCTGCCGTCCTTGCGGCCCGCCCAATAGGGCCCTTCAATGACCATGCAGCGGTGGGCGTGGCCGCATTCCGTCCCCAGGACGCGTTTGGGTTTGAGCCGCTCGATGGCTCCATAGACGTTTTCGACCTGCATCTTGCAGCCTTCCCAGTCCCCGGCAAAGAGCGTCAAGCAGGTCTGTTCCCAGCCCTCGCTGGGCACGGTCCAGTTTTCGCCGGCAATATGGAAGAGGATGGCGGCTTCGGCGATGTCCTCGGGATAGTGCTTGGGCTCCCGGGCGTTGCAGGTATAGAGGATATCGGCGCCGACCTTGTCCACGGGGATTTCCAGGCCCGGCCACTCATCCTGCTGTTCCTCGGCCATCCATTCGCAGGTCTCAACCCAGTCTTCAGGAGTTACGTCCATCTGGGCTTTGAAGAGGCGGTGCATGCCCGAGCCGATCTTGAGTTCCCAGGGCACGAAGCCCTGAGCGAAGCATAGCCCCCGCAGGTAGCCGAACATGACCCCCATGTCGATGCCGTAAGGACAGAAGGTGCCGCAGCGGTTGCAGCAGGTGCATTTGCTCCAGGCGACATCCATGCAGTAGCGCATGTGGGCGTTGTCCACCTTGCCGTTGGCCTTGACGATCTTGCCCAGGGTGGACAGAATTTTGTAGGACGGCACCTGGGTCGGGTCCTTGCGATTGGCCAGATAAAGAAAGCAACTGTCACCGCACAGGCCGCAGTGGGCGCACATTTCCAGCCAGGTGCGCATGCGGGATTTAAAGGTGGCGTCCAGGCTGCTGCGCAGCTTCTCGGTGTCGACATCGAGATGCTTCATCTCTTCATAATATTTCTTGCCGCCCTTGTCACCGAGCACTAAATCCAGATGCGCTTTGGTATTAATGGGGGTCTTGTTGCAATGGATTCCTTCCGGCATAATTTTTACTCCTTTGCTTGCCGGTCTTGGCGGGGAGCAGCGCCTCCCGCAGGTTCCCGGTATCGGCGGGTCATGCTGTAGAATATTTCCCTACACATTATTTGTTCCAGTATACCACATGTTACCAGGCAAAGCCTCCCTTGGCCTTGTAGGCGCGTTTGATGCCGAAGTCGGCGCCGATCTGGCCCCGGGAGAGGAAGAAGCCCACCATATGATAAAGCTTGGTGAACGGAATGGCGATGAGCAGGAGTTGACCGCTGAGAATGTGCGTGTAAAGCCAGAAAGTGTAATCCCCGAACTGATGCACCACCAGAAAGCCGGAGACGAAGGGGGCCACGGTGATCAGGAGCAGGAGGTAATCATACAGCGTGGTGACGATGCGCACCTCCGGCAGGCCGATGCGGCGAAGGGCGATGAAGACCGTGGTGCAGATGACCGTGATGGTCAGCACGTCGGCTAAGGCCATGGAGATCGTGGGCCAGTGCACGCCCCAACGCTGGTCGATGATGACCCCATGTCCGGGCAGGAACAGCGGGGTGACCACCAGACCGATATGAAAAGCGAAAAAAGTGAGGGTGTAGAGGGGCTTGGCGCGCCAGCCGTAGGACCCGAAGGGCACGAGCCAGTAAATTATGGAACGGAACGCGCCCCAAAGGCCCTGAAGCGGGTGAGCCTTGTAGGCCACGCGGTCGAGCTTCCAGTCAAGACCCCGGATATAGCGCACCACCCGCACGACCAGCCCGACGATGCAGATACCGAAGGACAGCCACAGTAGGGGACCAGTTATGACTTGATACATATGCGACTCCTCCGCAAGGCCGCGTCGCGGCCCTCAGCGCTATTTAATGTCGTTCTCCTCGTCCCTGCCGGTCATGAAGTGCCAGAAGCCGAATATGCCAAGGAGCATCGCGCCCATCAGATAATAGGCCGCACCTTTGGTGTAGAGCAGGAAATCATGCAGCGTGTAGAAATTGTTTTCCATGGCTTCCTTCCTTAGTGCCCGAAGGTTTGGGGGTGGCGTTTGAGCTTGTGTTCGTGTAAATCAGGGGGCTCGTGTTCCTTAAAATTCGGATGCTCGTAGAATATGGGCATGTTCTTGGAAATAAAGGTGAATATCGTCAGCCCCAGCGCCACGATGTAGAGGGAGATGGCAATCTCCATCCAGCTCGGGAAGTAGCGTTCGGCCGCGGGCAGCTGCCAGTTGAAGGCCACCAGGGTAACGTTAAAGCGGTTGAGCACGATGCCGAGCACGGTGAGCACCGCCGCGCCGCGGATGAGCGTCAAGTTCTTTTCCCGCACGCCTAAGGCGAAGAGGAAGCAGGGCAAGGCCACAAAGCCCAGGAGTTCGACGAGGAACCAAGTCCCGTACCCGGTCCCGAGGTAGTGCCAGTTGTCATCAATGGTGATACCCACGACCTTGATCAGAAAGTAGCCCGCCAGCACCAGGGCGGCGCCCTTGCCGAAGCCCAGGGTCACTTCGTCGTGCTCCCGCAGGTAGGTTTCATCCATCTTGTCGTGCAGGTAGCGGTGGGACAGCGTGCCCTCGAAGATGACCATGGAGAGGCCGGCGGCGATGCTCGACACGAAGAAGAAGACCGGCAGATAGCCCGAGTACCAGAGCGGGTGCAGCTTGGAGGGCGCGATGAGATACAGGGCCCCGAGGGAACTCTGGTGCATGGTGGAGAGGATGACCCCTAAGATGGTCAGGGGCAGGATCAACTTGACGACGAAGTTGCGGATCTTGCTGAAGCCGAGCCGTTCGAGGGCGGCCGGCATCCACTCGACGAAGAGGACGCTCAGGTAGAGCATGACGCACAGGCCCACTTCGAAGAGCACCGAGGTGGTGCCGGACTGCACGAAGAACGGATAAGGCAGCCGCCAGGGCCGGCCTACGTCGTAGAGCAGCGCAAAGCCCACCAGGGAGTAGCCCAGGAAGGCGGTGAGGATCGCGGGCCTGACCGCGGAATGGTAGCGCTTCAGTCCGAAGATATACACCGCCGTGGAGGTGGTGTAGCCGCCGGCGGCCAAAGCGACTCCGCACATCAGGTCAAAGGCGATCCACATGCCCCAGGGGTTGTTGTCGGAGAGGTTGGTGACCGCGCCGAGCCCCTTGGTGAAGCGCAGGGCGGTAATCACCGCACCGATCAGGATAATGAGACCGACCACCACGTTGAAGGGCGTGAGCCATGATTTCTTAACGGCGGGGGTTTCGATGGACATGTTATTCGCCCTCCTGGGTCTGAGCCTTGGCAGCTTCTTCCAGGGCCTTTTTGACCTCTTTCTCGATGGCGGACTTTTTCTCGGTCTCGGCTTTGGCCAAGGCCCGGTGGAGATTGGCCTCGGCCTTTTCCTGGGCCTTGGCCACGGCCTCGGATACGGCCATGACCTTCTCTTCGTGGGCGATCTTGTCCTTGCGCTTGGACACAGCGTAGATGCCGGTCAAGAGCACGGGCCAGAGACCGGCGATGATGGGTACCGCGCCCAGGGCCCCGGAAGTCATCTCCGGCGCCGGCACGATGCCTAAGTCCTCCCGCATGCCGATGGCCTTGAAGGGTACGCCCGAGAGATAGAGCCAGCTCGTGCCGCCCATTTCCTGTTCGCCGTAGATATGGTTCCGGTAGCGTCCCGGCAAGGCTCGCAGGCGCTCCCGGGCGATCCTGAGCAGGTCGGCCCGGGCGCCATAGACCAGGGCCTCAACCGGACAGGCGCTCACGCAGCCCGGCACCGCCAGCTTGCCCGTAATGATCAGCGGCTGACACAGGGTGCACTTCATGATCCGGGGGGTCAAGGGCTCATCGTACTCGAAGGTCGGAATATCAAACGGGCAGGCGATCATGCAGTAGCGGCAGCCCACGCAGACCGAGCCGTCCCAAACGACCCCGCCTTGCTCGGTCTTGGTAAAGGCCCGGACGAAACAGGCCGAAGCGCAGGCCGGCTCCAGGCAGTGCTGGCACTGGTTCTTGCGGAAGACCGGGCCCGCCGCGCCCGGGAGCTTGTCGTAGCGGTTGACCACGGTATAGGTCTTGGCGTCGGTCCGCCGCTTCACGTCCAGGACGCTCAGGTCGTCGAAAGGTCTGGCCGGGGCCGGCAGTTCGTTGACCTTGTTGCAACCGGCTTCGCATCTGCGGCAGCCGATGCAACGGGTGGCGTCGAACAGCACGCCGCAGCTCCCGGGATGCCCCGCGAACTGTTTATTGCCAGCGGCGTGGGCCGACTTACCAAGAGCAGCACCCACTCCTGCGGCTCCAAGCAGGCCAAGAAACGTTCTTCGTAACATTTCACACTCCTCTTACTACAGCCCAAGGCCGGTTACTGCTGCTTTTCCTGGTGACACTCGTTGCACGCCGTGGCGGCAGGTTTCGCCAGCCCCATATCCTTGTGGCAGCTCATGCACTGCCCGTGGAACGCCGCCTGGAGCGCCGGACGATTCGACTCCTTCGCGGCGAACTGCTTGCCGTGGCAGTTAATACAGCCGGGCGGCTGCTTGGCTGGCGGGCTATGGTGGTGGCAGCCCTGACAGATCGTGCCCGGATCGCGGTGGAAGTACTCGGCGAGCGCATTGCCCTGCATGCCCTTCATGAGCGACTGGACATGGCCGCGATGATTCATCTCCACCGGTTCGTACTTATCGGACAAGGTCTTAATCACCACTTTGTCCGGGATATCGCCAACTGCATAAGTGCCCGGGTTCATGTTCCGGTTCTTGAGCATGGCCTCGGCGACGCCGGATTTCTGCTTCGGGTCCGCAAACAGGGCCGCCCGCCGCGCTCCGATGCCTTCGGGCAGCTGCCGGTGGCACTGCTGGCACGTGGCGTCGTCAGGCCGGCGCGACTTGTCCATGCGGTTATGGCAGCCGGCGCAGTTCGCGGCGGCCTGACGGGCGGCATGGCAGCCGATGCAGCTCTGCTGGCTCGACTGGAGGTGCATGGCTTGCTCGAAGGTCACGAACTTGCCTTTCTTAGACCCTGAAAGCGTGTGGCATTTATCGCACGACCCTATGCCCGCATGGTGGCAAACCCGGCAGCTATTGTTGTATTTCTCGTGGGCCTTGTGGTCGAAGGCCACGGGATTCATCAACAGGGGCTTCACGTCCTTGCCGCTCTCGGCCTTGGGATTGTACGTGATCAGGGCCGCGTCCGGCTGCCCGCGCCTGAGCCGCGGGACCTCCTGGTTCGGAAGTTTGGCCACCGCCGCCTGGTTCTTCTTCGCAACCAGGGTCTGGCCTGACGCGCTGTGACAGCCGGCGCAGAGGAGCGGTCCGGTCTGCTTCACGCCCTTGTTGGCGAGATCGAGATGGCAGAGCACGCACTGCTGGTGCGAGGCCTGCCCCAGGCTCAACACGCCGTTCTGCGGCTTGGCCCCGTGGCAGGCGCGGCAAGTATCCTCCTTGCCCTTGGCATAGAAGGTTTTCTTGGCCTTTTTGTCGTAATCATGGTGGCAGCTGGCGCAGTTGTCCTTCCCCGCAGGGTTCGCAACGATGCTCTTCGCGTCCACGTGCCGGAAGTGCAGGACCTTGTCCAGCCCGGCGCCCAGCCTCACCGCGGCCTGGGGCGCAGCATCGTGGCAGGAGCGGCAGAAACCGTCCAGCGGGCCGGTCTTCTTGCCCGCCGCGGCCGTCTCGTTGTGGCAGCCGATGCAGCTCGCATGATAGATGTCTTTGAGCTGCGCCGGCTTCGCCGTCTCCGTGCCTTTATAGGCCAGACTCAGCCTGCTGTCCTTGACGGCGTGGCAGGTCTCGCAGTTCTTCTTCTCTTTGAGCAGCACCTCGGTATGCTTGTCGTGGAAGAACGTGACCGGCGGCAACTCAAGCTTTCCGAACGCGGCCAAGGTGTTGATCTTGATCAGGTCAGGCCGCCCCGACTTGGGCGCCTTCGCCGCCTCCCCCTCACCCCGGGCCTCGATGCAGACGGATGAGATGGAGGCGCACGCCAACAAGATCCCAGCCCATCGAAGCAGTGGTCTTCCTTTCACCATAACTCAAGTCCTTAGCTAATAAAATAGCTGAAAGATACCCCGCAAGCGGAGTTGTGGGCCTGTGAAATTAGTCACAAAACACTTTATTCGAAATTTCCGCACTTGTCCAAAAAAAAATAGGTCCGCGCTGCATATTTATACAACCCAGGGTGGATATTTTTTCAGTGTATCATTTTCATACAGTGCAACCGGGCCGCGTCATCCGAAGCACTATCCTCGGGGGGAGAACTGAGGGCCGGGGATCAGCCTGATTTAAGCGCCGAGGCAGGGCCATCAGAGCAGGCCGCGCTTCCGCCCCCTGACCGCGGCGCCTCTCCCCCGGACTCCCAGGCCCGGGACGCGCCAAACCCGCGCTCGGGGATCGCGGCAAAAAACCCCGTTCCCCTGCTTTAATCCTTTGATTGTTTTCTATAGAGGTTATGCTATAATAAAAGAAACTACTTAGGGTCGGCCTTTAACGTGGCTGGCGGCTGATCCCCCTGGCGGAGGTAAGGGAACCGCACCGAAATTTTTTTCAGGGCCCATCAATTATATTGACATTTTCCCTGGTGCGCATATATTATGGCCTGGAAAGGAGTTTGGTGGCTTTTTCTCATTTACTCCACTGGGGGGGGAGAAGCCTGGTGTCAACCCTAGAGCAAAGGAGGAAGGTGTATGCGGTCTAAAGTGGTGGTTGGGTTGCTGATGGTGCTGGTAGCCGTGTTTTTTGTCTCGTCCGTCGCCACGGCTCAAGGGAGCGCAAAGTTGCTGTGCGTCTCCAAGAAAGAGCTGAAGGGTGAAGACACGGTGGCTTCGTGCCTGGCTAAAGGTGAACGGTTTGCCGTAGTCGATCCCTATGGCATGGTGCGCATCTTGTCCCCGGAAGAAATAGAGCTGACCAAGGCTTTCAATCCCAAAGCCTTCGAGACCAGGGCCTTTGGAATGAAATATGCCAAGGAGGCTCCGGTGATAGCGCCGATGCCGTCCCTGACCAAGGAAGCTCCGTAAGTCTATTCGTCAACTTAGCTCAGTTTGCCGATGGCCCCCAAAGTCCGCTTTGGGGGCTTTCTTGTTACGTCCGAGGTTCTTATGCTTGAGATCCGCGACCTCTGGGTAAACATCGACGACAGGGTGGCCCGCCAGCCTCATCATCCCTCCTTTTCATAGTGTTGGAGTGAGCCGACAGCTCATGAGTAGGGGCGCACCCGCGTGTGCGCCCTCGCCCCCGGGCGGACACGCGGGTCCGCCCCCACAGAAGATAAATTACCTGTATGACCGCAGTTTTTTATGAAAATATCCCGGTGGGGCGGGCCTCCGTGCCCGCCAGCCAGAGGCGGCCAGGGACGGCCGCCCCACCAACACCAGCCATTTTTTCATGCTTCGTTGTGTCCGTGAGGAAATGATCGTTGGTATGACCTGGAGAGGACGCTAAAAAACTGTAGGGGCACGGCGCCGCCGTACCCCTATTTTTTCAGATCGCGGCGATATTCCCGGATTATTTGGCCGCACCCGCCGGCGGCGGGGCTTTCACCTGAATGATCAGGTTATCCCAGCCCTGTCTCTTGCTCAGCCCCGAGCTGTGCGTCACCAGGCTGGTGAGAAACCAGCGCGGCTGGCCCTCCGGGGGGGTGAGGAGCTGGAACCGGGCCGCATAAACCACGGGTTTCTGCGCCTTATCGCCGGGGTTGGCGATGAGCACGTAGGCTTCCTGGTTGGCGGGGTTCTCGCCGGATATATAAAATCCATAGAAGTCCACCACCTTGCAAAAGCCGGGGTTCCAGCTATCCAGGGTGTGCCGGGCCGCCGCCGCGGTCAACGGGGGAGTCTGAGACGAAGAGGGCAGCGCGCAGCCCAGGAAACCGCTCAGCAAGAGCACTATCGCCGCCAAGCGGCGCCAGCCTGACCATTTCATGCCCTTTTCCTCCTTAACCCGTTGCTCATGTGTCTTTGGCCCGCCCATAACCCATGAAAAGTTGGGTTGGACCCGGTGGGGCGGACCTCCGTGCCCGCCGCGGCCATAAGCTAATGGCGCGTAGGACGCACCGGTCTTACTTCATCAACCCGGCTTCCCGGAGCCAGCGTCCCACCGTCTCCACGGCATCGCGGCCCTGGGCCACGAGTTGCCCCTGGGGATTGAAAATCATGAAATACGGCACCTGCCGGATCTGATACTGCTGGGCCAGGGGCGAGCGCCAGTCAATCCCGTTGACTCCCGGCCGGTTGATGTTGGCTTTCTTTATGGCCAGGTCCGGGCGCTTTTTCGCCAGTTGGGCCAGGAGTGGGGCCAGTTGAACGCACGGGGGGCAATAGGGACTGTAGAAATCGATCAGGGTGGTTTTGCCCTTGACTAAAAGGGATCTGACCTCCAGGGTCTGGCCGGGGTTGCCGGGGCTGGCATCGGCGACCGCCCCGGCCCAGGCCTCGGATGAGACCAATGCCATCGACAGAAGGGCCGCCAGAACCAGCGACCGCGGTAAGGATTTGAGGGCGCGACTCATAGCCTTTACATAGAGCCTTAACTGATGGTTGTCAATCATTTTCCCGGGGAACCTCCATCCGGTCCGGTATTCAGGATCAAGGGCAGACCGTCCCGCCCCCCGATGATGATGGTCTTGCTGTTTTGGGATTCGGCCAGGGCCCGGGTGGTTTCGATCCCCTTCCAGCGCAACAGTTGCTCGGACAGCCCCTGGGAGAAGATCCTCTGGAAGTCCTGGATGCCCTGGGCTTCGATACGTTTGCGCTCCGCCTCCTGGCGTTCTTTGTCCAGGACGAAGCGCATCTGTTGGGCCTGCTGGTCCGCGGCCAGCTTGGCGTTGATGGCTTCCACCACCACCTCCTCATAGTTGGGCCCCACCTGCCGGTAAACGTTGGCCGCCTCGGACGCTTTCAGGTGATAGAGGCAAGAGACCTCCAGGGCCACGTTCAGCCCTTCCTTGGAAGGCGCCTCGGCGTGCTCGAAAACCTCCTTGGTACGGACGCTCATGAGTACCATGTTGGCCAGGGGGTTGACCAGGTGCACCCCTTCGGGGATGGAGCCGTACACCTTCCCTAAAAGGATCAGGACCCCGACGTTTCCCGGGGGCACCACCTTGGCGGTGGACACCGCCACCGTCACCGCCAGGACCAGGACGGCCAGGACAAAGCGGATTTGAGGGAACTTCTGGAATTGCGGCACGTTCTTCCCCAGGACCACGAGACCCAGGGCAATTAATATTCCCAATAAGACCAGGCTCATGAATTCCTCCGCTAATTATTCCTGATATGCTCTTAGGATAGCTGGTTAACCAGTTTATGGGATGGCTGAATCGCGGCATGGAGGGAAATCCCCCCCTTTTCGCCTTTTTCCCTTATTTCTTCAAGAGGCGGCTCCGGGAGCGCCCGACGTTCTGAAACACCGCCTGAAAGTCACGATACAGTTTCTTATTATCCCGGGTTCGGTGGCACTTCTTCAGATAGCGCTGGGGATCGGGATTATCGGCCAAAAGATCCAGACCCTCCCAGCCACCCAGCCGGGGAAAGGCGTAATACGGATATTCCTTGGGAATGCCGCGCACATAGGTCACCTGCGGCACCACCCACTCCATCCGGGCCAGATAGAGACGGTGCATGCCGTCGTTGATGATCAGGGCCAGCGTGCCGTCGGCCTCGAAGGATTCCTCCACGATGGGCGGGTAAAGATCGTAGACTACTTCCTCCCCGCCGGCCAGCCGCACCGTATAGGTGACATAGCCGTCGAGCCGGAACAGGTCCACCCCCCAGGCCGCCAGACTCCAGCGCAATTCCTGGGTTTTGCGCAATTCCTGCAGCCAGATATAGTTCTGCGGGGGGTTAAGGCAATTGGTGTGAATCTGCTCCAGGCTGATCAACGCCTGCGCATAAACCAGGACATCTGTCCTTTCCAGCAAGGGCACCCTTCTCAAACAGCCGATCAAGGCTGCCGCAGGGTGGTGTTCCAGGGCGATTATGTCCATGTCTTTGAACGTATCCCGGTAAAAGGTTCAAATTTATGAATGTCAAGGACAGACGACGCGGCGTGCATTGATATTACCATCATCGGAGAGGAAGGGGGGAAAAATTGTGCGGCGGGAGCGAAAAATGAGATAGATAAAAAAGGTTTCCGACCCTTAGGGCCGGGAACCTCTCTCATTGTCTATCTTAAAAACCCTCCGGGTTAACAGCGGCCCCGGAGGAAATGGGTAGGCGGGCTCAACAGATAAGGCCCGAACCAGTCTCGCACGATAAAGCCGAAGTTGGACTCTCCCGGCTCAGAGGCTGCTTCGACATCCGCCCCGGTGTTTAAAAGCTCGACAAAACTCTCAGCCAGGATCTCTTCCGGGAGAGATTCGGGCAGCCAGACAGGAGCATGTTCATCTTTGCCGACATAGGCCATATTTTTCTTCCTCGGCAATTCTTGATGCAACTCCCGTACCAAAAAGCCGGCGTATTTTACGCCGCCGGCCAGCCGTCCACCAGGCAAGTGGCGCAGCGGGGCCGGGGGCGGCAACACTCCTTGCCCAGCCGCACCAGTAGAGCGTGATATTCCTGGTACAGGGGCACCTCGGCCGGCAGATGCTCCATGAACAGTTGACGCAACTCTTCATAGGGGCAGGCCTCGGCAATGAGGCCATGGCGACTCAGAATGCGGAAAGTATAGGCATCAACGACAAAGGTGGGTTTAGAAAGGGCGTAGAGTAAAATACTGTCCGCGGTCTCCGGGCCGATCCCCTTGATGCTCAGGAGCGCCGGCCGCAAGCTCGCCAGGTCGGCGGCCGCCAGCTGCGCCATGGAATTCCCGTAATGATTCGCCAGGAAATCCAGGAAATTCCTGAGCCGCCTGGCTTTTACATTATAGTAACCCGCCGGCCGGATGAGCCGGGCCAACTCCGTCTCCGGCAGGTCGTGCAAGGCCTGGGGGGCGAGCAGATCCTGGTCTTTGAGCGCCGCGATGGCCCGGGAGACGTTCCCCCAGTTGGTGTTCTGGGTCAGGATGGCCCCCACGGCCACTTCAAAGGGCGTGTCCCCGGGCCACCATTTCTGGGGCCCGAAGGCCTCCCACAAGCGTTGGTAAAGCTCTTGAAGCAACGCGCCGACGCGCCCTGCGGCCATAGATGCCTCCCGGTATCAAGGACAGTTATCACCTGTTACCCTGAACGGCGTGCAAGGTCTGGTATTTTTGCCATCGCGGGATTTGGCAATTTTCTCAAAATGACAATTGCGCCGGCGATGCTTTTCAGTTCTCGTTCCCAGGCAGATATGGTGGCACAGGTTTTCAACCTGTGCTGTGGAACTTTTCGGGACAGGGGCTTGGGAACCAGAGAGAAAATACGCAACCCACCCCTAAACCCCTCCCCTGCCGCCGGAACGGTTTCCCGGCCCTGAGGATTTTACCATAAACGCGGCCCCGGATGGCATTCTCGGCCTTTTGGCCGCATTGGCCCTGACCCGGAAGGATGCGCCCGCACCATCTGCCACTCATTTAACATTTTTTTTCGCCGCTTCCCTGTGATAGAATGCCGGGAGGTTATTGGAGTCCCTAAACCCTGCGGCTGGCCTTGCCCCCCGGGGTCAACTCATCTCATCTCCAAACAGGATCGAATCTTGGGTAAGCACGTCACCTTCAAGCCATACGAGATCACGGTCGAGGTTGCGGACGGGGAGAATCTGTTGCGGGCCGCCCTCCTGGCCGGGGTCCACATCAATGCCTCCTGCGGCGGCGAGGGCGTCTGCGGCAAATGCAAGGTCCTGCCGGAATCCGGGGACCTCACGAGCACCCGTTCCGGGCTGCTCAGCGACGAGGAGTTCGACCTGGGGTACCGCCAGGCCTGCCAGAGCTTCGTCCACGGCGACGTGGTGATCCGCATCCCGCCGGAGTCCTTGCTGGACCGGCGCACCCTGACCCGCCGCCGCGGTGGCGTGAGCTTGCGCCCCAGCCCCATCGACCTTTTGGCCTTGAAGTCCACAGGGTTTTATAACCCGGCCTTTCAAAAGAAATTCGTGGCGCTGCCGCCGCCTTCCCTGTCAGACAATGTCTGCGATCTGGCCCGCCTGGAGCAGGGCTTGGCCCGTCAGCACGGCCTGGACAGCCTGGCTGGCGATTTCTTCATGCTGCGCCATCTGGCGAAAGTGATGCGGGAGGACAACTTCCGGGTCACCGCCACCCTGGACTTTGCCCAGCGGCGGTCCCGGAAGCCCCGGGTCGTGCAGGTCGAGCCCGGCGATACCACTCAGCGCCACTATGCCATCGCCGTTGACATCGGCACCACCACCGTCTGGGTTCAGATCCTTGACCTGGCGGCCGGCAAGATCGTCGGCACCGGTGCGGATTACAACTCCCAGATGAGTTACGGGGACGACGTCATCACCCGCATGGTCTTCAGCCAGAAGGATCAGGGGCTGCAAAAGCTGCAGCGCTCCGTGGCCGCCACCATCAACCAGGTAATGCACCGGGTCCTCAAGAAGCACCAGCTGCCGGTGACGGAAATCTCCCACATCACGTTGGCCGCCAACACCACCATGACCCATCTGTTCTACGGCATCGACCCCAAGTATATCCGCCTGTCCCCCTACACCCCCGCCGCCTGCCACCTCCCGCCGGTCCGGGCCCGGGACCTGGGTCTGGAGGTACCGGACCACGTGTTCATCTATGCGGTGAGTTCCGTGTCCAGTTACGTGGGGGGCGATATTGTGGCCGGGGTCCTGGCCTCGGGGATCTACAAAGACCCCAGGCTGACCCTGTTCATTGATATCGGCACCAACGGCGAGATCGTCATCGGCAACCAGCAGTGGCTGGCCTGCGCCGCCTGCTCCGCCGGACCGGCGTTCGAGGGCGGCGGCATCAAGTTCGGCATGCGGGCCGCGTCCGGCGCCATCGAGGAAGCGAGTCTCAATCCCGAGACTTTCGATCCCATGATTATCACCATCGACATGGTGAAGCCCAAGGGCATCTGCGGCTCCGGCTTGATCAACATCCTGGCGGCCATGATGGAGGCGAACGTCATCTCCCCCAACGGCAAGTTCCGGGACAACCTCAACACGCCTCGCATCCGCCTGGGCGACGAGGGCCGGGAATTTGTCCTGGCCATGGCCCCCGACACCCAGAGCGGCCAGGACATCACTCTGAGCGAGGCCGATATCGACAACCTGATGCGGGCCAAAGGGGCCATGTTTGCCGGCTACGTCACCCTGCTGGAAAACGTCGGCCTCAAGCTCGAAGACCTGGAACAGGTGATCCTGGCCGGGGCCTTCGGCAATTTTATCAACATCGACAATGCCATCACCATCGGCCTCTTGCCCGATCTGCCCCGGGAAAACTACCACTACGTGGGCAACGCCTCCCTCCAGGGAGCGTCGCTCCTGGCCTTCTCCCGGGACCTGTTGGAGGAGGAGCGCCGGGTGGCGGACATGATGACCAACTTCGAGCTCTCGGAGACCCCGGGCTTCATGGACCAATACATCGCCGCCCTGTTTCTGCCCCACACCAAGATGGAATACTTCCCCAGCCTCACCGAACGCCTGAAGGCCGGGCAAGACTAGACAATCTATAGACATGACCTTAGCACCTATTGCAAAACCTATCTTAGGCTGCAAATATGTTCTCTCAACCAGTTAATGGCCGGGAACGGCGTTTTTAAGTCCCCCTTTCCTAAAGGGGGATTTAGGGGGATTATCAATCGCTTATTTAATCCCCCCTGCCCCCCTTTAGAAAAGGGGGGTGATTCTTTCCCAACTTAAGCTCCCTCGGTTGATTCAAACTGACGCCGAAAATCGGTTTTGAAATGACTTCTAAGACAGCCAGGGGCACGGCACGCCGCACCCCTGCAATGCAATTGCCTACTGCAACTTCTTCAGCAGCCAGGCCATATTGTCCGCCAGGTCGGTGATGGTCTTGAGACCCTCGGCATCATTGGCCGCCTCCCCGGGATTTAAGCCGTAGGCGATGGGCCAGTAAGTGGAGCCCGGCACGAACATCCCACTGATGCAGAACCATAACTGGAGCTGGGCATAGGTGAAATTGACCCCGGCCCGGCGGGCCACCACGATGGGGCTGCCCACCTTGCGGGCGAAGTGGTTGTCCCCCATACGGGCCACGAAACCGGCCCGGTTCAAGAGGGCCATGAGGTTGGGGGTGGCGGAGCCGAAATAGACCGGGGAGCCCACGATGAGCCCGTCGGATGCGGCCATGGCCTCAAAGACCGGCATAAAATCGTCTTCCTGGGCGCAACGGTTCTTGTCCTTGGCGCACTTCATACAGGCCAGGCACGGCCGGATGTCTTTGTCATGCAGCGACAGGTATTCCGTGGCGATCCCGTGGCCCTCCAGCACTTTGAGGGCAACTTCTAAAAGCAGCCGGGTATTCCCCTGGGGCCGCGGCGACCCGGATATGGCCAGCACTTTCATATCTCTTACCTCCCTGGCGGGTAATGGTTTTTTGACTACCCCTTAATTACAAGGTTAATTATATAAGGAGAATAGGCTTTCTCCCCACCCCTTTTACCAATCTGCGTTCAGAAAGGTAATTTCCCTTCGTGCGTCTTACGCACCAAGAATGGCGCGTAAGACGCGCCCTACGAATTTTAGTATTAGTGGCCGGAAAAAAATGCTTGACTAAGAGATTGGTGCGGCCTATATTGTGAGTGAACAGTCACTCACTTAAAATGGAGCATAAAAGTAGAGTGTCTTGAATGCAGGGCGACCCAACGGGTTGTCCCTCCGGCGACAACTCAGAATCTAACTAATTTAATGCTCTTATGAATAAATGCGACCTAAAAACAAAACCAGAGAGTTGATCGCCCGCACCGCGCTCACTCTCTTTGTGGAAAAGGGCATCGACGGCGCCACCATCCGGGACATCGCGACCGCGGCCGGGATCGCCGAAGGCGCCCTGTACCGGCATTATCCCGGCAAAGACGCCCTGGCCTGGGAGCTGTTCATAAGCAACTATACCGCCTTTGCCCTGGAACTCCACCGCATCCAGGCCGGTCAGGCGACTTTACGGGCCAAACTGGACGCCATGGTGCGGCAATTCTGCGCCTTCTTCGACCAGGACCCCGTGCTGTTCAGCTACCTGCTCCTGGCCCAGCACGGGCAGTTGCAGAAAGTAACCCCTGAGATGCCCAACCCGGTGGAGGTGGTGCGGGAAGTCCTGGCCGCGGGGATGGACCGGGGCGAGATTCCCGCCGGCGACCCCAACGTGGCCGCGGCCATGGTCCTGGGCATCGTTTTACAGGTCGCCATCTTTAAGATTTACCAGCGCCTCACCCAGAGCCTGACCAGCCTGGCGGAGGTCCTGGTGGAAGCCTGCTGGCGGGTTTTGGCCGGCTCAGCTCTGATAACTTCGTAAAAAGTCTTTTTCCCCTCCCCTGGTGGGAGGGGATTAAGGGGAGGGGGAAGATATCCGATGGAAGATGCTGATTATTTCGCCCCCACCCTGACCCCTCCCCCATCAAGGGGGAGGGAATTGTGGACTTTTTACGAAACCATCATCTCCGGATCATGGCAGGTTTTCAGCCCTGTGCGCCTTGCGTTTCACCGACCAGCCCGAGAGGCATCATCCCCTTGATTTTTCCCCTTTCATGGGCTATTTTTTATAGATTAGATTTGTTACAGAGGTACTCATGTCGCAAGAAGACGTCAAGGCCAGGATCAAGGCGGCGGCCCCGGAGGGCAAGATCGCCTGTGCCGCGGCCTTCCGCCTGGCTGAAGAACTGGGCCTCTCCCGCCACGACCTGGGGGAGCTGCTCAACGAACTCAAGATAAAAATCTCTCATTGTCAGCTGGGTTGTTTCTGATATGGCCCACCTGTTCGGTCCGGTTCCGTCTCGCCGCCTGGGGCGGTCTTTAGGGGTGGATCTCATCCCCCCCAAGACCTGCCCCTATCACTGCATCTATTGCGAGGTGGGGCCCACCACCTGCCAGACCCGGGAGCGCTTTTCCTACCAGACCGAGGCCATGATCTCGGAGCTGGCCGACTATCTCAAGGCCCCGGGCGTCAGGCCGGATGTCATCACCCTGGCCGGCTCCGGCGAACCCACCTTGAATCAGGGCTTGGGCCGCATCATCCGGGAGATCAAGGCCATGAGCCAGATCCCGGTGGCCGTGCTCACCAACGGGGCCCTCCTGTATCTCCCCGAGGTGCGCCGGGAGCTGGCCGCGGCGGACGTGGTCCTGCCCTCCCTGGACGCGGCCCGGGAAGAGACTTATCGCGCCATCAACCGGCCGTTGCCGGAGCTCTCCCTGGAATCGTTGCTCAACGGCCTGGCGGCCTTCCGCCGGGAGTACCGGGGCCGGATATGGCTCGAGGTCATGCTGCTCAAAGGACTTAACGATACCGAAGAGGAATTGACCCTCTTGCGCCGGGCTCTACAAAAAATCGCCCCGGACAAGATCCAGCTTAACACCGCGGTGCGGCCGGTGGTGGAAGCCGCGGCCCGGCCCCTGGACCGCGGGGAGATGAAGGCCGCCGCCGTGTATCTGGGCGGGCCGGTTTCGGTTATCGCCTCTTTTTCCCGGGCGGATATTGCCGGGGGTCCTTGTCAGGATGACGATTTGGTGGAAATGCTCGCCCGGCGTCCCATGACCGCCCCGGACCTGGCGCAAGCCTTGGGGCTGCCCTTGGGGCAGGTGGAGGCCCGGTTGAAACGCCTCCAGGACTCGGGCCGCATTTCCCATAACCGGCACCATGACCAGGAATTTTACCGTCATCCAACCTGAACGACGCACTACCCTGCCGCCAGGGCATTTATTATTTCTCTGACACGAGTTATCCGCAATTCGGGGGATACGGAATATGCAAGGCAAATTCGACGTGGGGCTGGATGTCGGCTCCGTAAGCGTCAACCTGGTGATCATCAATCCCGAGGGCGAGGTGGTCAAAGAAGTTTACCGCCGCCACATAGGGGCGCCATCCCGCACGGCTTTAGACCTCCTGGAGTCCCTGGAATTGCCGCTCACGCAGTGCCGGCTGGTGGCCTGCACCGGCATGGGGGGCCAGCGCCTGGCGGATATCTTAGGCGGCCGGTTCATCAATGAAGTCATCGCCCAAGGGCGGGGGACGCACCATTTTGCGCCCCAGGCCCGCACCATCATCGACATGGGGGGCGAAGACGCCAAGATGATCATGGTGGGGGAGGAGGACGGCCACCTGATCATCGAGGATTTCGCCATGAACACCATGTGCGCCGCGGGCACCGGCTCTTTCCTGGACCAGCAGGCGCACCGCCTGGGTTATAGCATCGAGGATTTCAGCGAACTGGCCCTTAAGTCAACCACCCCGCCCCGGGTGGCCGGCCGCTGCAGCGTCTTTGCCAAGACCGACATGATCCATCTGCAGCAGGGCGCCACCCCGGATTACGAGATCATCGCCGGCCTCTGCCAGGCCATGGCCCGGAACTTAAAGAGCAACATCGCCAAGGGCAAGCCCCTCACCCCGCCGGTGGCCTTCCAGGGCGGCGTGGCCCACAACCTGGGGGTGCGCCAGGCCTTCCGCCAGGTCCTCAACCTGGACGAGGCCGGGCTCATTATCCCCCCCCACTTCTGCTCCCTGGGGGCCGTGGGCGCGGTGCTGGTGGCCCGGGAGAACCCGCCGGTTGATTTCCACCTGGACCTGAACCCCCTCAAAGAACACCTGCTGAAGGACGAGGACCAGTCCCGGCGCCTGCCGCGGCTTAACCCGCCGCAGGCCTTGGGGCCGGAGGACTACCGGGTGATCGACCTGCCGGCGGACGGCTCGGTGGTGGAAGGCTACCTGGGCGTCGACGTGGGCTCCATCAGCACCAACGTGGTGGTCATCGACGCCGAGATGCGGGTGCTGGCCCGGGAATACCTCATGACCGCGGGCCGGCCCCTGGAGGCCATCACCGAAGGCCTGCGCCGGGTGGGCGCCAGGTTAGGGGATCGCATCCGGATTATGGGCGCGGCCACCACCGGTTCAGGCCGCTATCTCACCGGGGACTTCATCGGCGCCGACCTGGTGAGAAACGAGATCACCGCCCAGGCCACCGCCGCCTCGGCCATCGACCCCAACGTGGACACCATCTTCGAGATCGGCGGCCAGGACTCCAAGTTCATCAGCCTGTCCCACGGCGCCATCGTGGACTTTATGATGAACAAGGTGTGCGCCGCGGGCACCGGCTCCTACCTGGAGGAGCAGGCCGAAAAGCTGGGGATTTCCATCCGAGGCGAGTTCGGCGATCTGGCCCTGGCCGGCAAGAACCCGGTGCGCCTGGGCGAGCGCTGCACCGTGTTCATGGAGTCCGACCTGGTGCACCACCAGCAGCGGGGCGCGGTCAAGGAAGACCTGGTAGCCGGCCTGTCGTATTCCATCGTCCAGAACTACCTCAACAAGGTGGTGGAAGACCGCCCCATCGGCAACCACATCTTCTACCAGGGGGCCACCGCAGCCAACCAGGGCATCGTCGCCGCTTTCCAGCAGGTCTGCGGCAAAAAGATCACGGTGCCGCCCCACCACGACGTCACCGGGGCCATCGGCGCCGCGCTCCTGTCTATGCGGGAACGGGACTGGGAGTCCTCCCAGTTCAAGGGGTTCGACCTGGCCGACCGGCACTATGAGATCACTTCCTTTGAATGCAGCGGTTGTCCCAACAACTGCGAAATCCGCCAGGTGAAGATCGAAGGGGAAAAGCCCCTGTTCTACGGCAGCCGGTGCGAAAAATACGAAGTGGGGAAAGCCCAGAAGCAGTACGATTTGCCGGACCTGCTCCTGGAGCGGGAAAACTGGCTCTACGGCGAAGAGCCTCCCAAAGAAGGGAAACGCGGCCCCATCGGCATCCCCCGGACCATGTTCTTTCAGGAACTCGCCCCCTTTTTCCGGGTCTTCTTCGAGGACCTGGGGTTCACGGTGGTTTACTCGCCCAAGACCAACAAGAAGGTGATTAACCAGGGAACCGAGGCCATGGCGGCGGAGCCCTGCTACCCGGTGAAGGTGGCCCACGGCCACATCCTGGATCTCTTAAAGGCCGGGGTCAAGCGCATCTTCCTGCCCAGCATCATCGACCTGCCCCATCCGCACCCCGAGATCGGCAGCGGGGTGGTCTGTCCCATGGTCCAATCTCTGCCCTACACCGTGCCCACGTCCATCGATTTCGCGGCGTTCGGGGCCAAGATGTTGGCCCCGGTGCTCTATTTCGGCCGGGGCAAGCGCCGGCTGCGGAACGGCCTGCGGGATCTGGGGAAAGAACTGGGGGTGGGCCACTTCCGGGTGCACCGAGCCATGCTTAAAGGGCAGGCGGCCCAGCAGGCCTACTATGACCGCCTCAACGCCCGGGGCCGGGAGATTCTGGATTCCTTGCCCCCCGACAGCCGGCTCATGGTCCTCATCGGCCGCCCTTACAACGCTCTGGACCCCGGCATGAACCTCAACCTGCACCGGAAACTGCGGCAGTTGGGGGTGCTGGCCCTGCCCATGGACTTTTTGCCCATGGACCAGGTGGACCGGCTGGATGAAATCAAGCCCATGTACTGGCGTTTCGGTCAGAAAATTTTGGGGGTGGCGGAACTCATCCGCAACGACCCCCGGCTCTACGGCATTTATATCACCAATTTCGGCTGCGGCCCCGACTCCTTCATCCAGCACTTCTTTAAGGACCGCATGCGGGGCAAGCCGTACCTGGAAATCGAGATTGACGAGCACTCCTCCGACGTGGGAGCCATTACCCGGCTGGAGGCCTTTTTGGACAGCCTGAAGAACGTCACGGTGGAACCGGCTCCGGAGCGGCTGTCGCCTTACCGTTACCGGGTCACCGGCAATCTCAAGCGGAAAATTTACCTGCCCCCCATGACCGACCAGGCCCTGGCCATAGTGGCGGCGTTCCAGGCCTGCGGCGGCGAGGCCGAAGCCCTGCCGCCCTCGGATGAAGAGACCCTGGAACTGGGCCGCCGCCTCACCTCGGGCAAGGAGTGCTACCCCCTCATCCTCACCACCGGCGATCTGGCCAAACTGTTGCAGCGCCCGGACTTCGACCCGGACAAAAGCGCCTTCTTCATGCCCGCGGCCGACGGCCCCTGCCGCTTCGGCCAGTACCACCGCTTCCACCGCATGGTGCTGGACGACCTGGGGTATCCCCAGATGCCGGTCTATTCCCCGGATCAGAACGAAAACATGTACAAAGAAGTGGGCCTGGTGGGCGGCGACTTCTCCCGAATCGCCTGGAACGGCATGGTGGCCATCGACCTTTTGGAAAAGAAACTCCGACAGAGCCGGCCCTACGAGTCCATCCCCGGCGAGGCCGACAAGGTCTATGAGCACTATCTCCTCAAGGTCTTCAATGCCTTGCGGAGCCGGGGCGACCTGACCGGGGTCCTCAAGGAGGCCCGGCAAACCTTCGACGCCGTCTCCCTGAGCCTCAACGGCGGCAAGCCCTTGGTGGGCGTGGTGGGGGAAATCTACACCCGGGCCAACCAGTTCTCCAACGAGAACGCGGTGCGGGAGATCGAGGCCTTAGGCGGCGAGGTCTGGATGCCGCCCATCGGCGAGTGGCTCCTCTACGTCACTCACAATTCCAAGCATTCGGCCCTGGCCAACCGGCGCTTCCGGGAGCTCCTCACGGTCTGCCTGGAAGAGCGGGTCCAGAAAAAGGACGAGCACCGGCTGGAGGAGATCTTCCGCGGCAGCATCAAGAACCTGACGGAGCCCTCCATCCCCGAGACCCTGGAGATGGCCAAGGACTACCTGCACCCCTCCTTCGAAGGGGAGGCCATCTTGAGCATGGGCAAATCCCATGACTTCGTGCGCAAAGGGGCCTGCGGCCTGGTGAACATCATGCCGTTTACCTGCATGCCGGGCACCGTGGTCAACTCCCTGTTCAAGCTCTTCAGGGAGCGCCACGACAACATCCCCTTCCTGAATCTGGCCTACGACGGTCAGGAACAGACCCACACCCGCACCCGTCTCGAGGCCTTCATGTACCAGGTGCGCCAGTTCAAGACCCGGAAGGGGTAAGCCTACTTTGGTGCGCCGCATTTCTCGTTCCCAAGTTGTACTTGGGAACGAGAAATGTAGGGCGGGCCCGGCCCGCCATTCATTTTATCCGTACTTTTCACGGTCCTTTGGTGCGCCGCAGGCTCATACCGCGTTGCGATCAAATGATACCAATGAGCAGTCAAAAGACTATTTTTTGTCATTCTGAGCGCAGCGAAGAATCTCTCTTTTAAAGCCGCCGAGATTCTTCACTCCGCTCCGCTCCGTTCAGAATGACATAAATATTCATAGTTTTTTGACTGCAACTTCGTATGAGTCGTAGCGACCTGCGTGTCCGCCCGGCCAGAGGGCCGACGCCTATTTCGGCCCCGACAATGCTACAAAGTATCCGTTCGATGGCAAGTTGTGATAAGACCGATCCCTGGCGTCTCCCGCGCGGATTGACATCCGGTCCCGAACCGGGTACAATTCAAACGATGCCGACGATCCCAACTGTGCAGACAGGCTGGAAATTTCACATCCTGCTTCGGGACGCCCGCCCTCGCCGTCTCATTCTGGAAGGCCACGCCTCCCCGCCCTATGAACGGCCTTATCACGATGCCCTCTACTTTTATGCCGTGATGGGCCTGGATTATCTCTCCCTGGAAGTGAGTCGGGACTTCGACGGCGAGCGGCTGCTGGACTATCTGTTCGACCAACTTGGCCCCCCGGAGGAGCCGCCCCGGAGCCAGGTGGGCGGCCGCCAGGATGAGGAAGAAGGCGCCTTGTTGCTGGTGGAATGGCGATTCCCGGCCGACGGGCGCCCGGCCATGCTCCGGCGCCTGGAAGAGATTATGGGCCAATCCCTGGCCGGTGCGACCCCGGGCAGACAACCAGGTCAGGAGGAGCAATGATCCATCTGGGAGAATACGACCCACGGCTTGAAGGTATCTGGTGGGTGGAAGAAGCCGGCATGAGCTGCAATGTCTATGTCCTGGATGAGGGCCGCACCCTCATCGACGCCGGCAACTATTACGGCATGCTCCACGAGTTGAGCCAGGAGTTCGATATTTCCCTCCTGGAACACCTGTTCCTCACCCACTGTCACTTCGATCACGTGGGGGGGATGGGCGAGATCTTTGATTGGTCCAAGCCCAAAGTCTATGGCCACATGGACACCCTGCCGTATATCAATTTTCGCAACGTCCCCTTCATGCAGATCATGAAAAAATCCGGCCGCATCGACCAGGTGGTGATGCTCAGGGGCGGCGAGCGCATCCAGGTGGGGCCCCATCTCCTGGAGGTCATCCCCACTCCCGGCCATACCAAGGGTGACATCTGTCTCTACGAGCACCATAACCGCATTCTCTTCTCCGGCGATACCTTGTTCCCCAGCAGTTCCACGGAAAACATCCTGTCCGACGCCGACAAGCAGTTGGGCAATATGAACCAGCAAATCGCCTCCCTGGCCCGCCTGGTGCCCTATGCGGTGGATTTCCTCCTCCCCGGGCACGGCATGCCGGCTTTCTCGGACGGCAGCGACCACGTGCTCAACGCCTATATCGAAACCCGGAAGGGGGTGGAGGAAGATCCCCTCCAGCCTTACCTGGACGCGGCCCGGATGCTGAGCGAGGCCGGCCGCCCGGAAAAGGCTCTGGAATGCTACAATCTGACTTTGATGCTGGACCCGGCGAACATGGAGGCCCTGGTCTATAAAGGCACCACCCTGACGGAGCTTTCGCACTATGACGAGGCCCTGGAGGTTTTTAACCGGATCCTGAAGGTGGCCCCGGACCTGGAAGAAGCCGTGATGGGGAAAGGCTTCGCCCTGATGGGGTTAGGGAAGGTGGAAGAGGCCCTGCAGCTCCCGGGCTTTGCCGTCCGGTTAAAAGAGCTGATCTGACCCGGCCTCCCGGCGCCGGTGCGTCTGGCCGCGAGAGCGGCGCGGCGGGTTCCGGCACCACGCCCCGCTCGACCGGATAAAGGTGACCCGGTGTCTCAAGAATGGCGCATAGCGATCGATAACCAGGAACCGCGCCGCAAGGTGGCCATGGTGGAAGGGCGCGCCCGCCGGGACGATCACGCGGACGACGAGGTGGAATTCTCCCTCACCCTCTACCGCGACCAGGCCTCTTTAAACGTGCCGGCCTCCACCCAGGGACGGGAATTCATCGCCCGCCTCGAGGAAATCCTGGGACCGCCCGTTCTGTCCCCCACCGTAAAATGCAGCTGCTCCTGGGGCGATGGCGTCATGGGAGCCATGCTCATCGTGCTGTGGAACCTCCCGGCCGACCCCGCCTCCCCCGTGATCCAGAGCCTGCACGCCTTCCTGGGAACCCGGGGCGCTGGCACAGGCTGAAAGCCGGCGCCACTGGTTTGATGGCGACTTGGTATTACCCGGGGCTCCCCTAAGACCCCCATGGTCTGCCTTTATTGAGCGGAACGATCAGCAGGGGGAGCGGTGGGCTGGGGGTGGACGATGACGATCCAGGGCAGGCACAGGGCCTGTTTCTCCGAAGCATGGGGGAACCCGGAAGGCAGATACGCCCCAAAAGGGCATTGGCCGCAGAGCTGGCCCTCGGTGCCGCAGATATCCCGCAGACGCTGAGGGTCGCCGATCAACCGCCGCAATTCCGCCTGCAAGCCCTGGATGTCGGCCAGTTGGGGCCGCTCGATCTCCTCCACCATCCGCCGCATCACCGCGGCCAGTTCCAGCAGCAGCGGCGGCAGGCTATCTTCCGCCTTCGTTAAGCGCATCAAGAAATCGTGGGTTTGCACTCCAGTGGTGGTCATAGGCCAACCTTCTTTCCTTCCGATCCTCCGGGAAACCGGATTTGGTCCATCATGCCGGCCCCCAGGTAGATCTTGTAAAGCGTATTTAACCACTTGTTGGGCTTGGAAACATATTCCAGTTCCGGCCGCCGCCCGGCGCCCCATTCCACCAGGAACTGGGTGAAGATAATCCACTGCATCAGCTCTTCCGGCTGGTCCAGCACGGAAGGATAATAGCGAAATTCCACGGTCCCCCGATACCAGTAGGAATGCAAATTGAGGCCGTGGTAGCGGGTGGGATGGAGTCGGCGCTGGGGCGGCGTCTTGGCGTCATCCCGGTTCTCGGGGCTATACCAGAGGTTTTTCACCAGGGGCGCCTGCCGCATGGACCCGTTACGCCGAAACCACTCATAGAGATCAATTTCCAGGGGCCGGCAGGTGTCCGCCACGCGGCGGCTTTCGGGCAGCAAATGATAAATGTAATTTTCAAATATCGCCACTATCCTGAGCAGTTGGAAGAGTTCACGATTGCCGAACATCTCCGGGTCGACCCCGTGGTGGACGTGGAAACCGCAGGTTTCATTCACCAGGATCTCCGGGAACTCCCGGAGTAAATTTATGACTTGATAGATCTGGGTCAGCCCCTTAACCCCCGAGAGAACGGGGCTCACCAGTTCAGCCCCCCCGGCCCCCTTGATGGAGTCGTCCAGCACAAAGGACCAGGCCTCGCAAGGCGACTCGTTGGGAAAAGACTCGTTGAGGACAATGCCCCGCTGCTGAAATTCCTGGGGCAGTAGAGCCCCCCCGGGGGTGCGGTTCACGATCTTGTAAGGGGGAATGACCTCCCGGTCCCCGGCGGAAACGCTGTATTTCAACCCGAAAAACTCGATTTCGACCCCGAAAGAGCGCGTCGTGAAATACCGGAGCATAGGATAGCGCTCTTTCAGGCGCGCTTCCCAATTCTCAAGTGAGGCGCTGTCCTCCATCCTCCCCCTCGGCACATGATTGATTTCGGCTGGCCGGTCCCACCTCCCCGGGGACGGCGCCCAGCCTCTGACGACAATGTATATTTGTATCCAAAATAAACTGATAAATCAAGGGATTGCTCTTAAAGGCCGTAAAAATGATGCTGGCCCAGGAAACCCGGTCTTTGGCCTCCCCCAAACCCTCAGAGTCGGCAGACCGGCCTGGGCCAGTTCACTCAGATACTTGCGGCGCAATAATGCGGCTTGAGAAGAAAACTCCTTAGAAAAACCGACACTAATTGGGGTACTTCACCTCAAAGACCCGTTTGGCAACTTCTAACGTCCCTTCGTAGTATGGCTGCCGCAGGTCAGTGATGACCACTCCGTAGCGATGGTTGGAGGCGTGGATCATTTTTCCCTCTCCCAGGTAGATGCCGGCATGTCCCACGGACCGGCCGCCCCGGCGGAAGAAAAGCAGATCCCCAGGAAGCATCTTGGAGAAATCCATTTGGCGAGTCACGACCTTCCCCACCTGGGCCTGTTCGGCACTGGAACGGGGCAGGTCTATTTTAAACCCATGGTAAATGAACTGGACAAACCCGGAGCAATCTGTGGCCGAGCCGTTCTTCAGAGAAGCCCCCCGGGCGTAAGGAGCATTCTGGTAGGCTTTGGCCTGGGTCAAGATCAACTCGGAGAAATTCCAGGGTTCAGACGTATTATATTTGGGAGGGTTCGAAGAGCGGCGATCGCTCACATCCTCTTGCTTGGGCGGCTTGGAAAGCGGGGTGTTCAGGATCTTCTTGGGAGTCAGCGGCTCCAGCATGAATTTCCCGTCCCGTTGGGGGGTGACCTTCATCAGCGGCGGGGTTTCCGTCACCGTTCCCCGCCCGCTATAACCGGAAACCATGGACGACTCCACCACTTCCTGGGAGCGATTCCGGGACGAGCTAGTACGACTCGTTCTTGAACTCTGGACGGATTTGCTCTTCTTAGCGACCTTCTCCGGGGGCTTAGAAGATTTCTTTTTAGTCGTCTTGGTGGGAACTGCAAGGGCCAGGTTGGGAGAAAAGGTTAACGCCAGGGTTATTGCCGCACTCCAAAATATCCGATTCACCATCCAGAACCTCCTTTGTTATGGGACAATCCTGAAGGGAACTAAAATCCGTTTTTTAGCTCCGGTCGCTTGGCCGGCAATGCTCAATGGTTTCCTCTACAGAGCATTCCTTTCTGGTTTAGGTAATAGGTAATTGTACTTAGGGCGATATGGTAGTTTTACCCAGGCCAAAATAGGTAGAAGTACCAATTCATTTTGCTGCACCTTAGTATAGGAAAATTAGGATGTCAACCCATTTTTTTTCGCCAAACAAGATTCATCCATAGTTTTTTAATAATATTAATCAGTTATGCTGTAAGCTTTTTGGGCCCGGCAGGCTGCCCCACCCAGGCGAAAACTCCCGGCGCCGGGGCATAAAAAAGCCCGGGCCTGGGCCCAGGCGGTTATCCAGGGTTTGGCGCGCGCCCCGTGGCGGTCCCCGAGAACAGCCTGAGGGGACAGGGGCCCTCATACTCATACAAGACCCCTGCCCCCTCGATGGCAAAAAGCTCAGCCTTCCGCGGCCTTCTTTTTCTTGGACTTGGGGAGAGTTTCGGGGCGATCCACCAGTTCCAGGATGGACATGGGGGACCCATCGCCCAGCCTCAGCCCCAGGGGGATGATCCGGGTATAACCCCCGGGTCGGTCCTGATACCGCTCCCGCAATTCTCCAAAGAGTTTGGCCACCACCTTCTTGGAGCGCACCACCGCCAGGGTCAGGCGCCGGGCGTGCAAGTCGCCCCGTTTAGCCAGGGTAATGACCTTCTCCGCCCACTGGCGGGCCTCCTTGGCCTTGGCCCGGGTGGTTTCCACCCGCTCCCTTTCCAACAGCGCGGTCACCAGATTCCGAAGCATGGCCAAGCGATGCTCCGTTGTCCGGCCCAGGCGCCGACCAGCCTTTAAGTGTCTCATGCGACCTCTTCCTTCCTTTCCGGCATCTGATCGGGAGAAACAAAGCTCTCCAGCTTCATTCCCAGGTGCAGCCCCATCTCTATGAGGATCTCTTTGATCTCATTGAGGGATTTGCGCCCAAAATTCTTGGTCTTGAGCATCTCCTGCTCGGTCTTCTGGACCAGTTCGCCGATATAGCGGATAGTGGCGTTCCTCAAACAGTTGGCGGCCCGCACCGACAACTCCAGTTCATTGACACTGCGATAAAGGTTCTCGTTAAAGGTCGGCGGCTCATCCGTGGACTTCTCTTCCAGCCCCGCCGGTTCCTCTTCGAAGTTGATGAACATGCTCAAATGTTCTTTGAGGATCTTGGAGGCGTAAGCGATGGAGTTTTCCGGGCTGATGCTGCCGTCGGTCCACACCTCCAGGGTCAGCTTGTCATAGTCGGTCCGCTGCCCCACCCGGGCCTGGGTCACCAGGTAATTGACCTTGCGCACCGGAGCGAAGGTGGCGTCCAGGGGAATATAGCCGATGGCCTGGTCTTCGTCTTTATTGGCCTCCGCGGGCACAAACCCCTTGCCGGTTTTGACCGTCATCTCCACCACCAATTCGCCGTCCGCCCCCAGCGTGGCGATGTGATGCTCGGGGTTGAGGATCTCCACCATCCCACCCGTCTGGATGTCTCCGGCTTTGAGCTCCCCAGGGCTCTTGGCCTCCAGGTGCATCATCTTGACCCCTTCGGAGAGTATCTTCAAACGCACCTGTTTCAGGTTGAGCAGAATCTCGGTGACATCTTCCAACACCCCGGGGATGGCCGAAAATTCGTGATAGACGTCCTTGATGCGGACCGCAGTGATGGCCGATCCCCGCAGGGAGGACAGCAAGACCCGTCTCAGAGCGTTCCCCAGGGTGGTGCCGAATCCGCGTTCCAGGGGCTCACAGGCAAACTTGCCATAAAACTGGTTATGGGTCTCACCATCGACTTCCAGCCGTTTGGGCTTAATAATATCGGTCCAATTTTTGTAGATCATGGCTCCTCAGAAAACTACTAGGACTTTTATGTCCCGCAATTCTAACCGGACTCGGCCGGCATGACCAACCATCTGTCTCCCCCGCGCCTGGCCGGCCGCCGTGGAGAGTTTTGGGAACATAAAGGATCATGATGCTATTTGGAATAAAGCTCCACGATGAGATGCTCTTGGATCGGCATGGTGATATCTTCCCGCGTGGGAAACATGACCACCCGCCCTTTGGCCTCTTCCTTGTTGAACTCCAGCCAGGCAGGGCAGCCGCGCCTGGCCACCGCCTCCATGGCATCGCGAATCAACGGCAGGTTGCGGCCCTTCTCCGTCACCTGAATGACATCTCCCGTCTTTACCAGAAAGGAAGGGAGATTTACCTTACCGGCGTTCACCGTGATAAAGTTATGCCGCACCAATTGCCGGGCCTGGGTCCGAGAGTTGGCGAACCCTAACCGGTAAACTATGTTGTCCAAACGCCGTTCCAAGAAAACCAACAGGTTAGTGCCGGTAACCCCTTTCTGCCGTTCGGCCTTTTCAAAATAACTGCTGAATTGCTTCTCCAACATGCCATAAATGCGTTTCACCTTTTGTTTCTCACGGAGCTGAGCGCCGTAGTCGGACAGTTTGCTCCGGCGCTGGCCATGCTGTCCCGGCGGATAATGACGCCGCTCGATGGCGCATTTGTCCGTGTAACAGCGATCCCCCTTGAGATACAGCTGCATCCCCTCCCGGCGGCAAAGCCGGCAATCTGGTCCCACATATCTAGCCACTATCGATCACCTCTCCAGTTAAACCCGACGGCGTTTGGGGGGGCGGCAGCCGTTGTGGGGAATAGGGCTGACATCCCGAATCAGGTTGACGCTCAGGCCGGCTGCCTGTAAGGCCCTGAGGGCTGCCTCCCGGCCTGCGCCCGGCCCCTTGACAAACACATCCACATTCCGCATGCCGTGGTCCATGGCCTTGCGGGCCGCATCCTGGGCCGCCAGCTGGGCCGCAAAGGGCGTCCCCTTCCGGGAGCCCTTGAACCCCTGAACCCCCGATGAGGACCACGACACCACGTTGCCCGCCGGATCGGTGATGGTCACCAGAGTGTTGTTGAACGTGGCCTTGATATGAGCCACCCCCGTGGGGATATTCTTCTTTTCTTTTTTCTTCTTGGTGCGTGTCTGCGCTTTGGCCATCGCCTCTCCTTAAGCCTTCTTCCGTTTACCCACGACGCTGCGCCGCGGGCCTTTGCGAGTGCGGGCGTTCGTATGCGTCCGCTGTCCCCGGACCGGCAGGCTCCTGCGGTGCCTGAGGCCCCGGTAGCACCCTAGGTCCATCAGGCGCTTGATATTCATGGAGACTTCCCGGCGGAGGTCCCCTTCCACCTTGCAGGTATGGTCAATCACCTGGCGGATGCCGGTGATTTCAGCGTCGGTGAGTTCGGACGTCTTGGTGCTCGGGTCCACCTTCGCTTCCTGGAGCACCCGTGTCGCGGTGTTGCGCCCGATGCCAAAAATATAGGTTAGGGCGATCTCGATTCTCTTGTTTCGGGGTAAGTCGATCCCGGCGATTCTGGCCAATTCCTTCCCTCCCCTTTAGCCTTGACGCTGCTTATGCTTGGGATTTTCACAGATCACCCGCACCACGCGTTTGCGGCGAATAATCTTGCATTTGGCGCACATCCGTTTGACTGAAGCTCTGACCTTCATAGTTTTTTCCTATCTGACCCGGTAGACAATGCGCCCTCGACTCAGGTCATAGGGCGACAATTCCAAAATAACCTTATCTCCCGGGAGAATCTTGATGTAGTGCATCCGCATCTTCCCGGAAATATGAGCCAGGACCTTATGCCCGTTGGGTAATTCCACCCGGAACATGGCATTGGGGAGAGGCTCAACCACCGTCCCTTCTACTTCAATGGCGTCTTCTTTTGGCATCTACCGTGTCTTTATAGTTATTTCAAAGGGTTATTAGAAGATAAATTAAAGCCGGCTCAAAATCAAGACGCCGTTCTCCGTCAACGCCACGCTGTGTTCAAAATGCGCCGCGCAAGAACCGTCCTGGGTGACCGCGGTCCAGCCATCCCGCAAAATCCGCACCTGCCAGGCGCCCATGGAGGCCATGGGTTCAATGGCAAACGTCATGCCCACCTGCATGGTCGGCCCCCGATCGGGCGGGCCGAAATTTGGGATCTGCGGGTCTTCGTGGAGCGACCGGCCGATGCCGTGCCCCACAAACTCCCGGATGACCACGAACCCGGCGTCTTCCACCACGGTTTGCACCGCGTGAGAAATGTCCGACAGGCGCTTGCCAGCCTTTACCCCGGCGATGCCGGCGTACAGGGATTTCTCCGTGGCCGCCATCAGGGCCTGGGCTTTTTCGCTTACTGCCCCCACGCCCACGGTGATGGCGGCATCCCCGTAGTAGCCGTCGTACTTCACCCCGAAATCCAGGCTCACCAGATCCCCGGCTTTGAGGCGGCGGGGCCCGGGAATCCCGTGGACCACCTCCTCGTTCACCGACACGCAGATGGACCGGGGATAGCCCCGATAGCCCTTAAAGGCCGGCTGCACCTGGCGCTGGCGGCACATCTCTTCCGCCAGTTCATCGAGTTCCCGGGTTTCAATCCCCGGTTGGACCTTTTCTTTCACCCCCTCCAGGATTTCGGCCACGATGCGGTTGGCCTTCTCCATCTTGGCGATTTCCTGGAGGGATTTTAACAGTATCATAAAACCGTTGCGCCTCGGCGTCTTGGCGTGAGATTACCACATGCCAAGAGCGCCGCCGGAAGGCTTTAGTGCTTGCAGCTGCAACTGCTGCCGGTTCCCGCCGAAACGATGCCGACGATCTGGTTAAAGATGTCGTCGATACCCCCCACGCCCTTAATGGGCCGCACCAGATGTTTGGCGCCGTAGTAGCCGATCAGGGGCGCGGTAGCCTGATTGTAAGTCGCCAGCCGGTTGCGCACCGTGGCTTCGTTGTCGTCGTCCCGCTGATAGAGCTCGCCGCCGCACTTGTCGCACACCCCTTCTTTCTTGGCGGGGGTGAACTTGATGTGAAACATCTGGCCGCAGGCCGCACTTTTGCAGGTGCGCCGCCCGGTGAGGCGAACCACCAGCGCTTCTTCGTCCACGTCGATGCTGACCACGTGGTCGATCTTGGTACCCAACCCCACTAGCACCTTGTCCAGGGCTTCGGCCTGGGGCACCGTCCGGGGAAAACCGTCCAGGATGAATCCCTTTTTGCAATCCGCCTGCGCCAGCCGGTCTTTGATGATACCGATGACTACTTCATCGGGCACCAGTTTCCCGGCATCCATGCATTCCTTGGCCTTCTTGCCCATTTCCGTCCCTTCCTTCACTGCCGCCCGGAGGATGTCGCCGGTGGAGATCTGGGGGATATGGAACTTGTCGATGAGTTTTTTGGCTTGCGTGCCTTTGCCCGCGCCTGGCCCGCCCAACAGGATCAGATTCATAACTTCCTCCTTCTTGAGATCAACGCCGTACCCGGCTCATACGCTTTTTCGTGAACCCCTCGTAGTGGCGGGTGAGCAGATGCGATTCGATCTGGCTCATGGTGTCCATGGCCACCCCGACTACGATCAGCAGGGCCGTACCCCCGAAATAAAAAGGCACATTAAACTCCTGGATCAGCATGGAGGGCAGCACGCATACTGCCGACACGTAAATGGCGCCCCCCAGAGTGATGCGGGTCAGGATGCGGTCGATATATTCCGCGGTGGGTTTCCCCGGCCGCAGACCCGGAACATAGCCGCCCCATTTTCTCAAATTATCCGCCACATCCACCGGGTTAAAGGTCACCGCGGTGTAGAAATAGCAGAAAAAGACGATGAGGGCTACATAGACTAAATCGTGAACCCCGCCCCCCGGAGACATGGCGTCCGCGGCCCATTTCACCCAGTCATTGTGAATGAAACTGCCCACCGTGGCCGGAAACATCAAAAGCGACGACGCGAAGATGGGGGGGATGACGCCGGCGGTGTTCACCTTCAGGGGCAGGAAGGTGGTCTGGCCGCCGTACATTTTGCGCCCCACCACCCGGCGGGCGTACTGTACCTGAATACGCCGCTGGCCCCGCTCCACAAAGACGATGAAACCCACCACCAACACCATCGCCACCATCAGAATGATTATGAGGACCGGCATGATCTCCCCGGTCTTCATCAACTCCACCGTCTGGATCATGGCAGAGGGCATCCGGGCCACGATCCCGGCAAAGATGATGAGCGAGATGCCGTTGCCGATGCCCCGCTCGGTGATCATTTCCCCCAGCCACATAATGAACGCCGTGCCCGAGGTCAGGGTGAGCACGGTCATCAGGCGGAAGGCCCAGCCGGGATGCAAAACCACCGTCTGGTGGCCGGCGCCGGCGGTCATGGTCTCCAGCCCCACGGCAATCCCGATCCCCTGGACGGCCGCGATGGCTATGGTGCCGTACCGGGTGTACTGCTTGATCTTTTTCTGGCCAGACTCCCCCTCTTTATAGAGCTTTTCCAGACCCGGGATCACCACCTTGAGGAGTTCGATGATGATGGCGGCGCTGATATAAGGCATGATCCCCAGGGCAAAGACGCTCAGACGCTCCAGGGCGCCGCCGGAAAACATGTCGAATAACCCGAAAATCGTCCCCCGTTGGGCCGCAAAAAACTTCATCAGGGCATCCGCATCGATCCCCGGGGTGGGGACCTGGCAGCCCAGACGGTATACCGCCAGAATCAACAGGGTAAAGATGATGCGGCGCTTCAGTTCCGGAATCTTGGCAATGCTGGAGAACGCGGACACCTATATGACCTCCACCCGCCCTCCGGCTGCTTCGATCCGGCTCCGGGCCTGGGAACTCACCGCCTGCACCTTGACCACCAGGGGCACGGTCACCTCTCCCTGGCCCAGAAGCTTGATCCGCTTCACCCGGCTTTTCACCAGGCCGGCTTCCCTTAAGGCCTCTTGATCCACTACCGCCTCCGCCGGAAACCGGTTGAGGTCCCGCAGATTGACGATGGTCCACGTCAGCCGGAAGATGTTGGTGAAGCCCCGCTTGGGAATCCGCCGTACCAGGGGCATCTGGCCGCCTTCAAATCCCGGCTTAATGCCGCCCCCGGCGCGGGAGTTCTGGCCTTTGAAGCCTCGACCCGCGGTTTTGCCCCAGCCCGAACCGGGGCCGCGGCCGACCCGTTTCTTTTTGTGCTTGGACCCCGGGCTGGGCGAAAGTTCAGAAAGGCGCATCTGCTATTCTCCTTCGGGGATCTGCCGCACCTGGAGGAGATGCTCCACCTGGCGCACCATCCCCAAAATCGCAGGGGTTTCCCGGTGCCGCACCGTTTTCTGTAAGCGGGTCAGCCCCAGAGTCTTCACGGTCAGACGGTGCTTCGGCGGCCGGCCGATGGGACTTTTCTTTAAGGTTATTTCAAGGAACATATTTTTTCCTTAGCAGTTAGCAGTTAGCGGTTAGCGGTAATGACAATAGAGGTTACCACACATTTGCCATGGTTGGACCAAGCTGCTTCGACACCCAAAATTGGGGCCAATGGTCATGCCTCGGGCGCATGTATAGACAAAAGTCCTAGTGGCACAGGCTTCCAGCCTGTGTTCTCTCCTTTGTTGTAGCTGACAGCCCATAACCAGTTTTGTATGATAACCTTGTATGTCATTACAGCTAACTGCTAACCGCTATCCCAGAATCTCCGCCAGCGGCCGGTTGCGCCGGGCCGCCACGTCCTCCGGGGACGACAGCATCTGCAAGGCCACCATGGTGGCTTTCACCGCGTTGTGCGGGTTGTGGGAGCCCAAGCACTTGGTGAGGACGTTCTTGATGCCCGCCACTTCCACCACCGCCCGCACGGGGCCGCCGGCGATGACGCCGGTGCCTTCCGAGGCCGGTTTCAAGAGGACCCGGCCGGCCCCGAACTCACCAATCACCGTATAGGGAATGGTGCTGTTGAGGATGGGGACCGTGATCATGGACTTCTTGGCCTGCTCCACCGCCTTGCGGATGGCTTCGGGCACTTCGTGGGCCTTGCCCAGACCCGCACCCACGCGCCCGGCGCCGTCGCCTACCACCACAATGGCGCTGAAGCGAAAGCGACGCCCGCCCTTGACCACCTTGGCGACGCGATTGATGCTCACCACCTTATCGGTTAACTGCTCAGTTCCCTCTGACTCGAACAAGCTTACCTCCGAAATACAGCTGTCAGCTATCAGCTATCAGCTTCTTAAAAAAAAATTAGTCTCTTTTCCCGGGTCCCTGGTACCTCTCAATTGCTTAGTAGCCAATCGCGTTCCCCAATGCTTTAGCTGAAAGCTGACTGCTGAAAGCTGACTGCTGATAGCTGACAGCTAAAATTCCAGGCCGTTTTCCCGGCAACTATCCGCCACGGCCTTCACCCGGCCGTGGTAGAGAAACCCGTTACGGTCGAACACTACTTTGTCAATTCCCTGGGCCTTGGCCTTGGCCGCCAGGAGCTTGCCCACGGCCTTGGCCGCGTCGGTTTTCTTTAAACCGCCCAGATGGTCCTTCAACTCCCCGCTCAAGGTGGAAGCCGCCGCCAGCGTCTGGCCCTTGCCATCGTCGACAATCTGCGCATAAATATGTTTGCAACTGCGGAAGACCGAGAGACGGAATCGCTCCCCGCCCCCGATTTTCTTTTTAATCCGCTTTTTCCGTTTCAGCCGCGCCGCTTCCTTGGGATTCATGTCACCATTCTCCTTTAACGGCCGCCGGACTTGCCCACCTTGCGCCGTATCACTTCGCCGGCATACCTGATCCCCTTGCCTTTATACGGGTCGGGTGGCCGCAGCCTCCGAATCACCGCCACCGTCTGTCCCAGAACCTCCTTGTTGGCGCCCGAGAATTCGATGCGGTTGGCCTTTTCCACCTTGGCCGTGATCCCTGTGGGCAGGGGAAACGCCACGGGGTTGGAATACCCCAAATTGAACACCAGGGTGTCGCCCTTGGCTTCCACCTTGTAGCCGGTGCCCACCAGTTCCAGGACCCGGGTGAACCCCTCGGTGGTCCCGGTGACCATGTTGGCCACCAGGGTGCGGGCCAGACCCCAATAGGACCGGCTCAGCCGGCCGTCATCCTGGGGTTCCAGCGTAATCTCCTGGCCCCCGATGTTGACTTTGACCCTGGGAGGCATGAGCTGGGTCAGGGTCCCCCGGGGTCCGGTGACCATCAACTTCCCATCTTCCATCTTTACCTTCACCCCTTGGGGCAAAGGCACCGGTTTCTTGCCAATGCGGCTCATATGCTTACCCTTACCAGATCTCGCACAAGACCTCGCCGCCCACGTTCAGCTTGCGGGCCTGGCGGTCGGTGATGACCCCCTGGGAGGTCGAAATGACCGCCACCCCCAGGCCTCCCCGCACTTTGGGAAGCTCGGCATGGCCGGTGTACACCCGGCGCCCGGGTTTGCTGACCCGTTTCAACCCCTGGATGAGCGGTTGCTGATGGTCGGCATATCTGAGGTAGACTCGCAGGATGCCCTGGCGATTATCTTTGATGACCTTGTAGTTTTTAATAAACCCTTCTTCCTTGAGGATGCGCGCCAGGTTGATCTTCATGCGTGAGGCCGGGATGTCAACCTTGTCGAACCGCGCCCCCCCCGGCA
>Ga0194126_10001765_pt1 | contig 35916 bp, 35 predicted proteins | sample TA2KigC150mmetaG_FD_148641 | JGI IMG/M metagenome (GOLD analysis project Ga0194126, IMG submission 148641) | Freshwater microbial communities from Lake Tanganyika, Tanzania - TA2015035 Kigoma Deep Cast 150m | ecosystem: Environmental > Aquatic > Freshwater > Lake | place: Tanzania: Lake... | reverse complement strand
GATCGCCACATCGATGCGTCCGTAGCCGTCGTCGGGGCTGGTGCTGCTGCACGAGCTGCCGCCGCAGGTCAGGACGCCGTACATGCGTCGGTCCGAATTGCGGTAGATCGCGCTACCCGACGAGCCAACTTCGGTCACGCCGGTCGAGGTCACGCCGTACTGGGTCGCGGAGTTCCACGAGAGACTCGACCAGTTCGACTGCGGGCTGCCGCAGGGGAACGAGCTGGCGTTCTTCGTGCCGAATGAGATGCGTTGGTAGCTGGCGTCTGGGTGATGCAGGCAGGTCGAGGCAGTGCTGGTCGAAACATTGTTGTTGGTCCAGCCGACCCAACCGACGTTGGCCGGGAGCGTCGGGCGGATCATGAGCAGCGTGCAGTCGCTTGCGCTGTGCGTGACAACGAGGTCGCCGCCAGTGACATTGCTGCCGGCTGCGGCAGTCGCCGACGCGGCGCAGGTGTTGCGTCGATAGAAGAAGTTGAACTGGCAGCTGTTGGCAGTGGACTGCGTCGAGATGCAGTGGTTCGCCGTCGTGACGTACGGCGTCTCGTCCGTCGCAGTGGTCGCCGTCAGCTGACCCGAGCAGAGCGAGCCAGAGAAGATCAGGCGGATCGTGCCGTTGGACTCGTTCGACCAGGTTGAGAAGCAAATTGGATCGAGATGGCAGGAGCCGACCGCGACGCCGCCTTCCGCGCCGCCTTCATCGATCTTCCAGATCTGCCGGTAGCCGTGGTAGTAGTCCGCTTCGGTGAAGGGAAGTTCCTTCGCCACCGTTCCATCGGGCACAAACCACTCCAGCAGCACTTTGGCCGTCGGGAGCGAAAGGCTCCACACCTCGCCAGTGCCAAACTCGCCCTTGCCCTCGATGGGACCGATCACCGAGTCAGCCCAGCCGGGCGCCGACATGCGAAGTTGCTGACCCGCCGACAGATCGATGCCCTTCAGGTGCAGGCGAGCGGTCGTCGCATTGGGCGCAGAGATCACGGTTCGCCAGAGGCGGCCGCCATCCAAGTGGATCCACTCGCCGCTGCCGATGTCGAGAGCTGCAGGAGTTGGGATCGCGAAGCGCAGCGGGTTCGGTCCGCTGCCGTTGCCGAGGAGGATGTCCTCCTCGAGGAAGTACTCGTTGTCCTGCGGCGGCAGCAGATGCTCTGGTGCTGGAATGAACTCAATGCCGAACTGTTGGCTCAGGCTCGGCAGCGACTCCTGTGCCGGCTGCTGTACTCCAATTGCGGCGTGACCATCGACACCATCGCCCGCAGCGAGGAGCCTTGGAGCCCAGAGCATGCAGGCGAGAAGGGCCGTACCAATTGGCAAAGTGAATTTTGGCATGGTGATCAGTCTCCGTGGCGAGATTTCGGCATACCAGTGAAGCAGCCCCCGCGCATGACCAAAGCAAGGACTCTCACAACCTAACCCTGGATTCTAGCTTGTCAATCTCTCTGTCTCCAAAGAGTGGCAATTGGCAAATCAGCGGCGGTTATCGAACTGCGCCCACGCCTTCGGACCTTTCGCAAACGCCTTCGCCGTCAGCAAACATGCATCAAAGTCCCGCACAAGCGCTTCGCCGTCCACATAACTTCCAACCATCGACGGCGCACTCCAAACAAGCCTCCTCACGGCTCACATCGGCGCTGGATGTCTATGCCTCGCGTCTGGCATCCTGGCCGCATCGTTCAAGGCACTGTGGCTCCCCCACCAAGCGCACATTCTTGCGGGCCGAGCCTTCGTCTGGGGAATGCTCGGCATCTGCTTGACCGCCCTTCCGCTCTCGTTCATCGGCGATCAAGTGCTTCTGCTGCTCCTCTTGGTTGCGATACTCAGTGGCTATCTCGCCTTCGCTGGTTGGCGTGAGGCGGTTCGTCCTCGCAGCTCGTACGCATGGGCCGATCGCACTGCGTCCATCATCATGATTGTGGCGGCTGCCACCATGCTCGCATGGGGGGCCCTCGCGCTTGTGCGCGGCAAATCGGGCGGAATCGTGCTGCTCCTGTTCGGTGTGATCGGGATGTTGCTGGCAGTGAACGACCTCCGTCGGATCGCGCACCCTGCGGTTGGCGCGGACCGCATCGCCGTTCATATGACTCGCATGATGGGCGCGATGATCGCCGTCATCACTGCGTTCCTCGTGGTGAATGTCCGCTTCAGTCCAAGCTGGGTGATTTGGATCGCCCCGACGATGGTGCTCACGCCGCTGATCGCCCTCTGGTCCAAGCGCGTCCGCGCGGCCGCGGCGCCCTGACTGTATCCAGCGTTCGACGCGGAGATCCCGCGGCCAGCGAAGACATGATGATCCGATTGAGGGTTGAGGGCGACTTCACCAGCACGAAGCACCATCCAAAATCTGGATCCCAACGGGCTGAAGACATCGCGCGCATCCGAGATGGGATACACGCACATCACCTGCCCTCGACGGATCGGCGAGAGCGGACTTGGGATAGGCGGGCAGCGCCAGCTCAGTCCTCGGTCGTCTCGGGCTGTTCCCACTCGGGGAAAGGATCCTCGAAGCGCACCCATGCCTTCGGACCTTCCGCAAACTCCTTTGCCGTCAGCAAGCATGCATCAAAGTCACGCACAAGTGCTTCGCGGTCCATGCCGGCGCCGATGAAAACGATCTCCTGTCGCCGATCGCCGAACGGTTCCTGCCAGTTCGACTTGACCCAGTCAGCCAGTCCACCCACCCCTTCCCACTGGCTCCTCGGGAGCGTGGCGTACCACATCCCGGCTCTGCCAACCGTCAGCGAGGACCCAGCCTGCGCCCAAGAGCCGCACTCGCGCATGCGTGTGGCGAGCCAAAAGAACCCCTTGGAACGAACCACTCCCTTCAGTCCTCGGCGCAGAAGTGCCGCGAGCCGCTTCGGATGGAACGGCACGCGAGCTCGGTACACGAAGCTCGAGATGCCATACTCCTCGGTCTCTGGCGTGTGGTTGCCCATGAGCTCCTGCACCCAACCGGGGCTCGACTGTGCGACCTCGTAATCAAAGCTTCGTGTGTTGAGAATGTCGCGAGGCGGCACCCTGCCATGGTCGGCTCGGATGAACCGCGCCTTCGGATTCAACTGCCGAAGGATCCCCTCAAGTCGCTCGGCATTCGCTGCAGAGACAAGATCGCACTTGTTGATCACGATCACATTGGCGAACTCGACCTGATCGTTCAGCAGGTCAACGATCATCCGCTCATCACCCTCGGCCTGCAGAGCACGGCGATCCTTCAACTGCTGCGAACTATCCCAGTCGTGGAGGAAGTTCTTCGCATCGACCACGGTCACCATGGTGTCGAGATCGGCGACATCGGCCAGCATGTGACCATCCTCATCCTGCACATAGAAGCTCGCGGCGACCGGCTTCGGTTCACCGATCCCCGTGGACTCGATCAGCAAGTAATCGAAGCGCCCCTCGTCAGCGAGACGGCGCACTTCCTTCATCAAGTCCTCGCGGAGGGTGCAGCAGATGCAGCCGTTGGACATCTCGACCAGCTTCTCCTCGGTCCGATTGAGTTCGACCGATCCGCGCACGAGCGACGCATCGATGTTCACCTCGCTCATGTCATTCACGATGAGCGCCACACGCAAGCCTTCGCGGTTGTTGAGGACATGACTGAGGAGCGTTGTCTTTCCCGCCCCGAGAAAGCCCGAGAGAACGGTCACCGGGAGGCGGCGAATCGTGGATGACGGGTCGGCAGATGAAGCAGAAGCCATGGGAGACCACTTTCTTGAAGATAGGAATGCGTTTGCAAATAGTAACGCGGAACACCACAGCCGACCAATGGGCGGTGCAGCCTTGGGAATGACTGCCACGCAGTCAGCTTCTCGGAACCGAGCACCCGGCGCGACGCCCGAACCACCGACTGCGCCTTTTTGCCACGAATCGGTAGATGGCATCGCGCACGCCAAGAGGAATGAAGCGCACGACCCGCAGCAGCGACCATGGGAGCGGCATCTGCGCCACGACCGCGAGGACCGCATCGGATCGTTCCAGCGCCCGGCCATGCGCGAGAACGATGATGCTGTCGGGCAGAGCAGATGCATCCAGCGGATAACCGATCTCTGTGCACTCGCGCTGCGCTTCCGCGGATCCGAGCCCGATCATGCGGAACGCGGCGCGGCGATCGCGTGCCATGAGGAATCGCACGAAGGTGCAGCAGAGGTTGCAGCCGTCGTCGAAGAGGATGATGGTCTGTTGTTGCGGCGTAGCTGTTCCTCGGTGGTGGCCGAAGCCTAGTGCGTGATGATCGGCGGGGGCAGCGTTGTACTGCTTGGTGCAGCAAGGATCACTAGCATGAGGTGCATGCAGTCGAGTGCTCGCCTGCGGGAACTGATCGCGCAGGAACTGCCTGCGCTCGTGGCGCTTCGCCGCGATCTCCACGCACATCCTGAGATTGGCTACAACGAAGTCAGGACGAGCGGCGTGATTCAGCGGGAGTTGACCGCCGCTGGGGTCACCTTTCGAGCTGGGCTTGCGGGTGGAACGGGGGTTCTTGGATCGCTGCCTGGCGCTGCCGCACAGGCTGTGGCGCTGCGTGCGGATATCGATGCGTTACCGCTGACCGAGGAGACCGGTGCGGCGTGGGCGAGCACGACACGCGGCGTGATGCACGCGTGCGGGCATGATGGGCACACTGCAATCTTGATCGGTGCGGCTCGCGTCCTTGCGCGGCTCGCGCACGAGACTCCCCTGCCGTGCCCCGTTTCGTTCGTGTTTCAGCCGGCGGAAGAAAATGGCGGTGGCGGTCGTCGCATGGTCGCCGATGGCGTTCTCGATGGGACGGTGATTGGACCGAAGGTCGATCGCATCGTTGGACTGCACTGCTGGCCGTGGCTGCAGACGGGTCGCGTAGCGCTCCGAGCCGGTCCGATGATGGCGAGTGCAGATGAGATCCGCATCACAGTTCGCGGGATCGGATCGCATGCGGCGCTGCCGCACACGGGTCGTGACAGTGTGCTCGCAGCGAGTGCGGTGGTGGTGGCGCTGCAGCAGATCGTGTCGCGCACGGTCGATCCGCTCGACGCAGCGGTCGTGAGCATTTGCGTGATCCGTGGTGGGCAGATCGGCAATGTGATCCCCGACTCGGTTGATCTCGTTGGAACGATGCGTGCGTTGACAGCGACGATGCGCGGGGCGCTGCAGGAGCGCATCGCTGCTGTCGCTTCACTGACGGCTCAGGCATATGGATGCTCGGCGGATGTCTCGTTTGCCGCGGGCTATCCCGTGACGGTGAACGATCCAGCGTTGACGGCGTCGGTGCGCGAGCATCTGGCGGATGTCCACGGCGACTGCCGCGTGGAGGAGTTCCCCGCACCAGTCATGGGCGCAGAGGACTTCAGTTACTACGGGCAGCGAGTGCCCGCCTGCTTCTTCGTGCTTGGGACTGGGGTTGCCGACAAGCCGCTGCATCCGCTGCACTCGCCGCGCTTCGATTTCAACGATGCCGCGATCGAGACGGGGGTTCTCTCTATGTGCAGCGTGGCCCTCGGCGGGTGCGCCGAAGGCCACGTCTGCTGAATCCGCCCACGATATGCACCAATCGACCTTGGCGCACGCCGACTCGTAGCACGAAACTGCATGAACGCGTTTAGCGACGACGACGGGTCACCAATCCAGCCACTGCAAGCAGCGCAATCGCGCCTGGGGCGGGGATCAGGTTGCCGCTGATGGTGACATCGTCAAACCGAAGAGTGCCCCCGGCGTAGTTCGAACCGGATCGAGAAGCCAAGTATCCGCTCGCACCGGGTGCGAAGGCGGCAACAACGCGGAATCCGAAGTTGGCCGTGTTTGCGTAGGCAGCATCAAGCGTGACGGACCGTTGATACCAAGTGTCACCTGTGCCCGAGGCCGCAGGCGTAAACGTAAACACCTGAACTTCATTCCAGTTTGTTCCATCTGCAGTGGCGAAGACCGCCACAGTGTTCGCGGAGGTGTTGCTGTGTCGCTGGTTCCATGACAGCGTGATGCTGTCGTGGTTCTCAGTGGATCCGCTGAACTGAACGCCGCGCATGCGATCTTCAGTCCCTTGAGCCGCATAGTTTGATGTGTTCAGCGCGAAGGTGCCCGTGCCAGCGAAGCCAGTCGCGAAAGTATTCGTCGTACCTCCGACGAGCGAAGCATTGCCCGATCCTGTGCTTGCACTCAGGCTCTGTCCCTCAAAGTTCCACTGAACAATCACCGCGCTCTGCGCAGTTGCGGCGATCAGTGCAGACAGGCTGACGGTAACGAGAGAACGATTGAAGAGGTTGCGAATGGTCACGGGGAGCTCCAAAAGGGGGGGCATGATGAACGCACAGACACGACTGCCTCGAGCGCATCATCATTCCTGATGACACGAGAGACACCCCATTTTCCCCCGTCTCCACATCGCCAATACTATGTGCCACATTTGTGCACTCTGCATTTGCATTATGTTCAGATTGTGTTGGCTTGATTGGCGTTCCGACATTTCTGGGGTAATTTGAAGGGGTGGCCTGCTCCATTCGACACCTCATCCTGATGTTCTTGGCAGCGGCAATGCCGCTGTGCTGCTGTCAGGTTGGCGCGCTTGCGAGGGCGTTCACCTCGACCGCACAGGTCGGGGGCTCCTGCTGCCGCGTGTCCTGCTGCGAGGCGGAGTCGCAGACTTCGGAAGTGGCTCAATCATGCTGTGATGGAGAGAACGGCTCTGCTCCACACCGTGACTGCGGTGGCGAGTGCTGCAAGCGGGTTGTGACGAACCTGGCTGGCCCTGCGTGGACGGATGTCCACACGCTTGCAGTCGAGTGCTGCTTGCCGCGGATCGCCACGCTCGGCAACGCGTGCGCAGGCGTGGACGTGATCTCGCTCCACTGGGAGACGGGCCCGCCCCCCCGACCTTCCGGTCGCGAGTCACTCACGCTGCACGCAGTCCTTGTGATCTGAAACGCATCATGCATCACGTTGCCCACGGCAAGTGCCGTGCGGCTTTGGCATGACATCGTTTCTGGAGATCACCTTGAACCAACAACCTCTTTGCACTCGGCTTCGCCGATACCTCACTGCCTCTGCGCTGATCACCGCGCTCGCGGGATGCGCACAGACTCCGCCTTCCACACTCAAGGATGTGGCGCCTGAACTCGCGGCGCGTGTTCCACTGCCTGAAGATCAGTTGAACGCCGCGCTCGCCACGAGTGGACGCGCCCCAATCGACATCTGGGATGGCGCCTCGCCGCTGTCGGCAGAGACCGCCGTGCGCTGTGCGCTCAGCGAGAACCGCATGCTTCGCCGGACGCTCCTGGAAGCGGATCGCCGAGCAGCGCTTCTGTCCGATGCGCAGTTGCCGCCCAATCCAACGCTCAGTGCGGCCGTTGGTGCGCCGCTGAATATGGGCGTGGTTCCAGTGGTTGCCATGATCGCGGGACAGATCGACTGGCTGTGGAAGCGCGACGCCATCGTGGGCGAGGCGGACGCGCAGCTGCGTTCGGTCCTGCTCGAGTCGGCGACGATGGTGATGGCGACCGTGGCGGAAACGCGCGCCGCGTATGTCGATGCGGCATCCGTCAGTGAACAGGCTGCGCTCGCAAGCCGAGATGAGCAGGTGGCACTCCGAGTGCTTGCGGCGGAAGAAGCGGCGCTCGCGACTGGACAGTCCACACCCGCCGGCGTGCTTCGTGCGCGGATGAACGCGGCCGAGGCATCCAACCGAGTGATGACCGCGAGCGCGGCGCGAGTGGAATCGATGACTCGCCTCTTGGAGGCGATCGGACGCGGCGATCACCATCTGGACTGGACACTGTCTGCCACGGACACGGCATCGGCCGTTGCCCAGTGTGCGCTGCCCATCGTGCCCGCACCCGATGACGATGCGGAACTGAAGCGTTTGGTGGACACGCACCGCTTCGATGTGCGCGCCGCATTGGCGCGGGCGGAGGGTGCGGATGCACGTGCGCGGCTCGCGGCGACTGGCCGATTGCCTTCGCTCATGCTCGGTGGCGGATATGAGCGGGACATGGAGAGCGACAGCGCAGCGATGTTCATGCTGGAATCGCGCATTCCCCTCTTCAATGACGGTCGGTTCCTTGTCGGGGCCGCCGAGGCGGATGCGGAGATTGCTCGGATCGATGCCGATCGCATTCGACAGCGTGCGGTGATCGATGCGCGTCGAGCCGCAATGGATGCGCGTACGGCGGATCACCATGCCGCGGTACTGCGCGAGCGGACGCTGGGTGCGTTCAGCACACTTCGGTCGCTGCTCGCATCGGCCGTCGACGCGGGCGAACGCCCGGCCGTTGATCTCTGGCGCGCGGAGCATCAGGAGAACCACATCCTGCTTCAGTTGGTGCAGGCGGAACGCGGTCGCGCGCTCGCTGCGTTGTCTTTCGAGCGCGCACTTGCGGGCAGCCGCCTCCCCGCCATGGGCGGCGGCATGACGGCGCCGGGCCAGATTGGATCGATGTCGAACGCATCGTCAGCGATGACGCTCGACTTCACAGCACTGGAGGAAATCGAATGAGTAGCACGATTCCAAGACCCCCCTCTCGCTGGATCACGCGCGCCGCGATCCCCATCGGCATCGTTGTTCTGGGGTTGGGTGGTTTGCTCTGGTCCGCGTGGGATTCGCTCGTGCCCGCGACTGTGGTGGATGTGGTTCCCGTGGCGGCTCGCACCCGCGCGGCAACTGCAGCCGAAAGTGCACCAAACGCATCGGGCCGCGCGGACGGCGCGCGCGAAGGTGGCGCAGTGCAAGCGCCAGGTTGGATCGAACCGTCACCGTTCGCAATCCTCGTGCCGTCACTGACACCCGGCATCGTGCGGACCGTGCATGTGCTTGAGGGTGAACGCGTTCACGCTGGAGATGTGCTGGTGGAACTCGTGGACGACCAGCAGCAGATTGATGTTCGGCGAGCGGAGGCTGAAGTGGCGGCTGCACTGGCGATGCTGCGGGAGACGGAGGACGAGCACACCCGCAAGTCGAAGATGGTTGCGTCGGGCGCGGCAAGCGCTGGCGAGGTGAGCCGACTTGGGCTGCGCGCCGATGCGCTGCGTGCCGCGCTTTCGGCGCGTGAGGCGGACGCCGCGCAGCGTGTCCTCGCCCGCGAGCGCACGAAGGTGCGTGCGCCCGTCGATGGGGTCGTGATGGTGCGAACGGTGGTGCCCGGCATGGCGGTCTCGGACATGCCGGATGCGAAGCCGCTGTTCGAGTTGTATGACCCTGCATCCCTTCAGATTCGCGCGGACATTCCGCTCGCGGATGCGGGTCGCGTGTCCGTCGGAGACCGCGCGGAGATCACCGCCGATGTGCTGCCGGGGAAGACGATGGCGGGCGAAGTGATCCGCATCGTGCATCAGGCGGACATTGCGAAGAACACGGTGCAGGCGAAGGTGCGGATCATCGACCCGCCCGCGGTGCTGAAGCCCGACATGCTGACGCGCGTTCAGATCATGCCGCAGAGTGGTTCGAACGCCCAGCGGATCGGTGGCGGCGAGAAAGTTTCGCTGTGGGTTCCAAGCGGATGCGTTCAGCGCCGTGCGGATCAAGATGAGATCCTTGTGGTGCTCACCTCGCCGCGCGGTGGTTCGCGTTTGGATTCACGCGCAGTGGAAACGGGCGCCGTGGATGCAGGATGGACGGAGATTCGCAGAGGACTTCGCGCAGGCGATCTTGCGGTGGCGGATCCTCGAACAGCCCCGCCTGCGGGGAGTCGTGTGGTGGCCCGTGAATCGTGGCGTGAGACAACCAAAGGAGACGCCCATGGCATCCATTGAATGCCGCCAACTGTGCCGCGACTACAAGCGTGGTACGGACATCATTCGAACGCTGCTTGATGTCGATCTCGACATCTCTGCAGGAAGCTTTGTTGCGCTCATGGGACCATCGGGCAGCGGCAAGACGACGCTCCTCAACTTGATCGCAGGCATCGACCGTCCCACCGCGGGCTCGATCCGCGTGGATGGCACCGACATCGCGCGCCTGTCGCGCAGCGCACTGGCCGAATGGCGCAGTCGTCGGGTCGGCTACATCTTTCAGCTTTACAACCTCGTTCCAGTGCTCACTGCCTATGAGAATGTGGAGCTGCCTCTGTTGCTGCACCCGATCAGCGCCCGAGAACGGCACGCGCGCGTCCGTGAGGCGCTCGACTTGGTCGGTCTTGCCGACCGCCACGCACATGCGCCGCGGCAACTATCGGGCGGACAGGAGCAGCGCGTGGCCATCGCGCGAGCAATCGTGACCCGCCCGAGCGTGTTGCTCGCCGATGAGCCAACGGGCGATCTTGACCGCACCAACGCGGCACAAGTGATGACCCTTCTTGCGCAGTTGAACCGTGAACGCGGACAGACGATCGTGATGGTGACGCATGACCCTGCGACCGCAGCATGCGCGCACCGAACGGTGCGACTGGAAAAGGGAAAGATCGTGGACGCGGCCCACGAGGCGGTGCTGTCATGAAGGCGTTCCAAGCGGCACTCGCCTTCGCGTGGCGCGGCATGGTGCGGCGGCCACTGCGCACTGGGCTCACACTCACGGGTATCGCCGTGGCAACCTTTCTCTTCACATTCGTCGAGAGCATGCGCGATGGCGTGCATCGTGCGACGGAGGCAGGTGCCGGGGAGACAAAGCTGATTGTCTACCGCCTCAATCGGTATTGCCCCTTCGCGAGCCAACTTCCGCAGTCGTATGAACGAACGATCGAGAGCATCGATGGTGTCCGCGCGGCCGTTCCCGTGAAGATCATCGTGAACAACTGCCGTGCATCGCTCGATGTCGTGACATTTCGCGGGTTTCCCGACGAGGGCGCGCTCGCTGGACGACTGAAGGATGTGCGGTGGACAAGCGGCAGCCTGGCGGATTGGCGTTCACGCAGTGATGCGGTGGTGGTCGGATCAGGGCTTGCTGAGCGCCGCAGACTGCGAGCGGGTGACCTCTTCGATGCTGCAGGTGTCCGCGCGTGGGTCGCGGGCACATTCGACAGTGATGATCCGCAGGACCGCAACTGTGCCTACGCGCATCTTGGCTTCCTGCAGGAGAGCGCGCAGCGAGGCGGTACGGGAGGAATCGTGACGCAGTTCGAGGTGGAAGTCGACAGCCCATCGCAGCTGCGCAGCGTGGCGGCGGCAATCGATGCACGCTTCGCTTCCGATCAGTTCCCCACATCCACGAAGCCTGAAAGCGCATTCATTGCCAAAGCCGCACGCGATGTGGTGAGCATCGTGCAGTTTGCGAGCATCGTGGGTTGGGCGAGTCTCGCCGCTGTCTTCGCGCTCATCGCCAATGCCATCGCACTGGCCGTTCGCGCGCGCGTGCGGGATCATGCGATCCTGCGAACGCTCGGCTGGACCGACTGGGGCATCGGCACACTCGTAGGATTGGAGGCACTGCTGCTGGGTCTTGGCGGTGGTCTCTGTGGCGCGTTGATCGCGTGGATCATCCTCAAGACTGCCAACCTGACCTTTGGAATGGAGGGCGTCTCGATCGATGTCCTGCCCAATCCAACCGCGACCATCCTGGGCGTTGTGCTTGCTTCGATGCTCGGTCTGCTGGCCGGCGCACTGCCCGCATGGACTGCTGCGCGGCGCGAGATCGTTCTGGGTCTTCGAGGTACGTGAAAGAGGAGTCATGAAACTGATCCCTCTGCACTACGCCACGCGCAACCTTGGACGGAGTCCTCCTCGGCTTGCCCTTTCGGTCGGTGGTGCACTGCTCGTCGCGCTGCTGCTGATGGCGGGTGCAGGCTTTGCACAAGGCATGCAACAGGCACTGCAAGCGAGCGGACATGAACGCAATGTGCTGCTGCTCGGTGCAGGCAGCGAAGAGAGTCTGGAGCGCAGCGAGATCCCACGGTCCGTGGCGGACTCCGTCGGCGCCAGTGTGCGTGGAGTCGGAACATGGGACGGTCAACTGCTCGCGAGCCCAGAGATTCATGTTGCGCTTCCACTTGGAAGTTCATCTCCCGATGCCGACGCGGATGCAGGAAGTCGTACGGGAATGATCCGCGGCATCACGCCGACAGCGTTCCTGCTTCATCCGCAGGTTCGCATGTTGGCGGGGCGCGCACCCGAATCGGGAAGCGATGAGGTGATCATCGGCGCGAGCGCTGCCCGCATGGTGGGACTCGATCCTGCTGTCCTGAGACTTGCACTCGAGGCCCACGAACAATCGCAGGACGAATCGAGTTCCCCCACCATCACGGTGGACGGACGCCCCATGCAGATCGTTGGTGTCTTTCATGCGCCTGGAACGGTCCTGGACGGCGAAATCTGGATGCCGATCGACGATGTGATCGTGCTCACCAAACGCGAGACCGTTTCCGGCGTGGTTCTGGGGCTCGCGCCCGGCGCATCAGCCTCGGATATCGATGTGTTCGCGCAGCGCCGCATTGATCTCGAACTGACGGCAATCCACGAGCCCCAGTATTACGCGGCGCAAAGTGCGTTCTACCTACCCGTTCGAGTCCTGGTGGTGGTGAGCGCGGGGCTCGTCGCCGCAGGAGCGCTCATTGGTGGACTGAACACGTTGTACGCAGCCTTCGCGTCTCGCATCCGTGAGCTGGCGATGCTGCAGGTGCTCGGCTTCAGCCGTGCCGCCGTGGTCATCAGCATGATGCAGGAGTCGCTCATTGCATCGCTGTCCGGCGCACTGCTTGCGGTGGTGATTGCGATGCTCTTTGTCGATGGCATCGCCGTGCAGTTCTCGATGGGTGTCTTTGGGATCACCATCGACCAGCGAATCATTGCGCTTGGCATTCTCTCCGGCGTCGTTGTTGGCATTGTCGGCACCATCGCGCCTGCGATCCGCTGCTTGTCGACAGCGCTCCCGCCCGCACTCAAGTCCGATTGACCCTCGCACCACCTCATCCGAAAGAGACGCCATGGCGATATCGCACACCAGACCCACTCTCCGGATCCTTCCCGCCGTCTGCCTCGTTGTGGTCGCAGCGCTCACGCGGTGTTCCGAGGCGCCGCCCACACCTTCCACGGGCGCCACGCTCCCAGCGGGTTTTGTTTCGGTGGGATCGGCGGATGGTCTCGCCGTCAAGGCGGTGAAGGAACGCGCACGAACGGGCGATCGTGTGACGATCGTTGGGCGGATCGGCGGAAGCGTTCAGCCATTCGTTGCAGACAGAGCCGTGTTCACCATCGTGGATCCTGCACTGCCTTCGTGTGCGGACGGCGGAGATTCCGATCACTGCGCGACACCATACGACTACTGCTGCGAGGATCGTTCAAACCTGCGCTCGGCAACGGCCACCATCGAGATTGTGGATGTGGCGGGAGAACCGCTGCCGATCGGGCTTCGAGGCGTTCAAGGTCTTGATCCACTCGTGACCATTGCGGTCACGGGTTTGGTGGCGGACCGTAATGACCAAGGTCTGCTCATCGTGCGTGCGGAACGCATCGAACGGCGAAAGACCGCGGAATAGCTTGGCGTCGCACAGTCCGGCGGCCGCGTGCTGTTCACAAATCGATGCCGCAGCGGCTCCCGCGCTCGACATCGCGGTGATCTGCAGGAATCCCGAGATGGAGTTGATCGTGATGACCGCCAAACTCGTGCCCACCGCGCGGTGCATTGGAAGCCTGCGGACGAGGACCAACATGGGCACGATCAGAACTGCGCCACCTGCACCAAGCAGTCCAAGCGACAGCCCCACTGCGGCCGCCCCGATCCATGCCCATATCAACGTCGCACCTCCGCACGTCGGGCGAAACGCATCAGACTTCGACCGCCGCGCGCGCCTTTGTCCAGGCGCTCATTCCCCCGGCCAGATTGGTGCAGGAAAATCCATGCCGCGCCAGCAAGGAACAGGCGCGTGCGGACCTGCCGCCGAGCTGGCAGTTCACCAGAATGGGGCGATCACGCGGGATCTCTGCAAGCCGCGTGAGCATGCGCGTATGCGCCATATTGGTCGCACCCGCAATATGTCCACCGCGGAACTCGCTCGTGCGCCGAACATCAAGCACGAACGGCTTGTCGGTGTCCAGGAACGCCTGCGCCTCCGCAACGCTCTTCTCGTGGATGGTCGCCCATGCGCCGCCGTCCGACTGACAGACCGCAAGATCCGCCGGAGCGCACCAGCCCACAAAGCCGTCGAGTCCCACTCGAATCAGATCCCGCACCGCCTCATCGACGTGCGCAGCCTCGACCACGATCAGCATTGGCTCGTGCTCGGCGATCAGCGATCCCGCATCGGTGCTGAACGAACCAGTCAGCGGCAGATGCAGCGCACCACGGATATGTCCCATGCGAAATGCAGCCCACGGACGAGTATCAATGATCGCGGTGCGCGTGCCGTCGATGCCGCGCAGGTCCGCCGCCGTGACGCGCGGCGGTGTTGGAACGCTGCCGAGCACTCGCGGCCCCATCTTGTTGTCGCGTTTCATGCGCGCGAAATACAGCGGTGGTTCAGGTTGCGCATCGAGGATGTGGTCCACAAAGCCCTGCTCACTGCGGGCAGCGAGAATCGACGGATTGAACATCTTTTCGTATCCAACGGTGGTGGTCGGCACAGCTCCGAGCGCCTTGCCACACGCACTTCCCGCGCCGTGGGCAGGCCAAATCTGCAGGTAGTCAGGCCACTCCATGAACGTGCGGACCGTTGCGTACAGGCGGTGTGCCGACGCATCCGCTTGGCCGGCGAATCCCGCCGCAGACTCCAGCAGGTCTGGTCGGCCCAGATCGCCGACGAAAACGAAGTCGCCCGTGGCAACACCCATGGGCTTGTCAGCGTTCCCACCGAGATCCGTCACCATGAAGCAGAGATGCTCTGGTGTGTGACCTGGAGTGTGGGCAGCGCGGAACTCAATCTTGCCGATTCGGAAGGTGTCGCCACCTTTGAGCAATTGATGGACGTAGCTGCCGCCGCCCACCTTCTTGTCGAGCCACTGATACTTCCAGTCCGAATCGCCCTCATCGGAGACATACACCTTCGCGCCGCGCTCGGCGAATTCACGCCCGCCCGAGATGAAGTCTGCATGGATGTGCGTCTCCGCAACAGCCACGATGCGAAGCCCATGCGCCATGGCGAGACGTTCATAGCGATCCACATCGCGCTCGGGATCGATCACGATCGCCTCGCCCGTGCGCTGGCAACCGATCAGATAGGCCGCTTGAGCCAGCTTCTCGTCATAGATCATTCGAAGAAACATGCGCTCATCTCCTTCTGCGGCTGTCGGTGATTGGGATGGTATGACCTCTCACGGCGCCCCGTGCGGCCGCATACGCATCACGTGGTGGCAGTTTCTCGCACCATCCGCGTGTGCGCGAAGGCAAGTGCTTCGGGCACATCACAGGCAACGCTGCCGATGGGGAGGAGGCGATCGAGCCCAGCCTCATGAAGCGATGGAAATCGCCCTGGCATGACGCCAGCAAGAACGAGCGAACGCCCCGACTTGTGGAAGCGCTCCGCCAGCAAGCAGAGTTCCTCTGCTCCAGCGAACTCGATGTCCTTTGCCTCGGAGAGATCGATCACAGCGGCTCGCACTTCAGGATCGAGGGATTCGCTCCAGTGGGTCATGTTTGGAAGGCGATGCGGCCTTCCCCGTCGCCGACCGGCGCACCGCAATCGGTACAGGGCAATCGTCGGAGGCAGATCAGCGATTCCTGCGGCAGCGCCAGGCACAGCCGATGTCTCGCGCACCAAATCAGCCACGGGCTGTGACTGATCAAGCCACACGATCCAGATCAAGAACAGGATGGGCGGAAGCATCACCAATTGCAGCGACCATGCCAGAAGAACTCCACCCAACCCAGCGCCCAAACCGAAGCCAAGCAGAATCATCGTGAGCAGCAAAGCTCGCTCATGGACCGTCAATCCCGCGGGCGTTTCCGCGCCGCCGGTACGTCGTGGAGCCTTCGGGCGAAAGACATTCACGATCTCAAGCCCGAGATCGGTGAGAACGCCCGTGACATGCGTCGTTCGCACTACGCCGCTTGAAATGCGCGACACGGTGGCGTTCTGCAGTCCCATGGCAAAGCAGGCAAAGGCCGTTGCGACGAGAAGTTCCTTACCCGCGAGATGAATTCCCCCTTCTTCTTGGGATGCATCGGTGATCCAAATACTGATCGCGAAGCCCAGCAGCGCACCCGCTTCAGCGGCGATTGGCAGCACATAGGGTGACTTCCACTGCCGCGCGCGCGCAATCGCCGTCGCCACTCCTGAGGCAAGTGCGCCCGCGAAGAACCACCACAGCAGCCATCCTGACAGGATCAGCGGCTCCCAATCGCTGTCAGAAATGTCCTTTCCGAATGCCGTCAGCGTCCCCGTCACATGCGAAACGCCCCTGCCGCACACAACGATGCACACGATGTTCACATAGCCCGCAACCCATGCCAGTGTGACGGCGAGTCGAGCCTTCTGAGTGAATGTGTACGCCTGCGCGACAAACATCGAATGATGTGCACCATATGGCTCACCCCAAAGACTTGCAAATGGTGCAACGGCGTGTACTAGGTGTCGTATAGTATTGCCAGCGAGGTACACCATGTCCATTGAAGGCGAATTCCTGAGAGGTGCCGGTCCAGTCGCGGTTCTGAAACTGCTTGAGCGTGGCGAGATGTATGGCTACGAAATCATCGAGGCGCTCGAGCGGCGCACCGAGGGCGTTCTGGCGATGGGGCAGAGCACCCTTTATCCGATGCTCTACAACCTCGAGGGAAAGTCGCTGATCACCGCGCGATGGGATGAAAGCGGCGCACGACCACGCAAGTATTACCGACTCACTTCAGGCGGGCGGAAGCGATTGGCGGAAGACTCGCGTACGTGGCGGAAGCTGGCTGCCGCCATGGATGCGCTTGGCGTGACACGTGTGGGCGCACTCTTCCCGCAGCCACACGCAGAAGGAATCCTCGCATGACAGACACGTTCCCTCCGGACGTGATTGCGTTCGTCGCGCGCGTTGTTCGTCTGACGCGGCTTCGCAAGAAGGAGCGCCTGGACATCGAGCGTGAGCTTCTCTCGCATTTCCAAGAGGCGCTTGCATCGGGGCGCAGCGCTTCCGCTGCCATTGCCGCGTTTGGCGATCCGAAGGTGGCCGCGGCATCGCTTCGTGCGGGCGCCACCGCAAAGCGATCTGCGTTGGACCGCGCGCTTGGCACCACGCTCCGTCTCGGCGGGATCGTGACCGTCACTGTCTTGGTGGGGTACGCATCGTTCGCCGCCTACCTGCTGCTGGCTGGAGCACCGCCGAGAAGGGACATGGTTGCGGCCTATCAGAGCCGCCTCGCGAAGTCGGATTCGCCGAGCGATGTCGCGTGGCCCATCTACCGAGAGGCACTCCTGAAACTGGAGCAAGGCATCGATGCGCGCGGGAATCGTCAGAGTGATGGCGCGCGAGCCATCGATGAGATGCCGCTGCCGATGGATGCGCAGTGGAGCATCGCCGTCGACTGGCTTCGCGCGCATGATCAGGACATCCAGTTGCTGCACTCGGTACGCACCAAGCCCGTATGCGGATTTCTTGCCGGACAGCCGCTCGATGCCGCGGATGTGCCGCTCTTCGGACCGATCGCCAACAGCACGACCGACGAGGAAAGAGCGCTCCAAGAAGCCTTCCCGATGCTGGCGGTACGGCTCCCACAGCTCGCGGCCATGCGCTCCGCTGCGCGCATTCTTGCGTGCGACGCGGCGCTCGCAGTGGAATCGGGCAATGGCGATCGCTTTGTCGCCGACATGCAAACGATGATCGCCATCTCCGTGCATGCGCAGGATGGACGCATCCTGATCAGTGATCTTGTTGGGATGGCCATTCGCGCCATGGCGTGCCAGTCGGCGCTCCGGTTGCTGGAGTGGAAGCCAGATCTCCTGAGTGCGCAGCAACTCGCGGCAGTTCAGGCGGCCTTCGAGTCGGTACCGCAGCAGATGCGCCAGTTCGACAGTGGTACGGAGAAGCTGCTCTGGGAGGAGTTCGCACAGAATTTCTTCACCGACAGCGGAGACGGCAACGGCTGGTTCCGCATGGGACCGAACGCAGTTGGTTTGGTCCGGTCGATTGATTCGCAGAACCGCGAGGAACAACGGGGTCTCGGAATGTCGAATTCGCTTCTGGCAGGGGTCGGCGCACCGATCGCAGCGTGGGTCGTTGCCGATCGCAAGACGACACTCAACCTTGTCGATGGTCACATGGCATCCGTTGAGTCCGCGAGCCAGTACCCGATCCGCGATCGTGCACGCATCGGAGCGATGGACATGGCGCTTGAGCACGAGTTGTCCAATTCGCCTCTTCGTTGGTCGCTCGTGCGGCTGCTCTTGCCGGCCCTCTCGCAGGCTGCACGCGCGTACTCCAGGGACCGTGCCTGGTGTGATGCGGTCGCGGTGACATGCGCCGCGCTTCGCTACCAGCGCGAGCGCGGCGTGTGGCCAACACAGGCGAGTGATCTTGTTCCAAACTATCTCACGAGTGTGCCTCTCGATCCATGGGACGGTGCACCTGTTCGCATGGCGACGGATGCGAATGGACTGCGGATCTGGTCGGTCGGCGAAGACGGCGTGGACAACCAAGGTGATCCCTTCGCAAGCGACAACCTGGAGCGCTTCCTCGGACACAAGGCCTCTCCGACAACCATGTTGGAGCGATATCCCCACAACTCAACTGACCTATCCGGGGTAGGTGGAGTTCAGGTGGACTGGGTCTGGTTCGTGCCGAGTGGCTCGCTCAAGAGGTGGCAGGCCCCCTCGCCCGCAGCAAAGGAAGTGCCCAGCGGTTCTTGAGCCGAGCTGCGAAACGCAGCGGCGTTGACGCACCCCGACAACCCTTCGCCGCGGCGAGGAACGCGTGGCGACTCGAAGTACAGGTTGGTACCTCTCACATTGCTACGCTCGATCCATGCCCAAAGGGCCTGAACCGTCGCAGGTGAACGAGTTGCTCGCGCGGCGAGAGTTCCCGCAGGCGTTCCCGCTGGCAGTCGCATGGACGGAGTCCGCGCCGCGCAGCGCCGCTGCGTGGTTCGCGCGGGCGCGCGGGGCGTTCGGCATCGGGCGCCTTCGCGCCGCACATGAGGCGTTGGACCAGTCCGTTCGCCTTGGTGCGAGCGGTCCAGACGTGAACCTGCTTCGTGCGATCATCGACCATCGGCTTGGGAGAAGTGACGCCGCGATCGCGGCATTACAGACATTGCTTCGGCAGCGCGCTCCAAATGCGGTGGATGCGGTGGTCGCGTTGGCGGAGGCACTGCACCGCGCGAACCGCCGCGAAGAACTGGACGAACTGATCACGCAAGGCGGCGAGTGGCTTCAGGACCCGCGTGCTGCGATCTTCTCCGCGCGGGTGACCGCGCGCACGGACCGCGTCGGCGCGATCAATCGACTTGAATCGATCGCGCGTGCGGATGGACCTGCGGTCCTTCGCCGCATCGCTGGCTTCGACGCGGTACGGCTGCTCGATGCCGATGGCCAGTACCGACGAGCGTTCGACCTTGCCACGTTCCTGCACGCATCGACTGGCGCACCGTTCGATGTGCAAGGGCTTCTTGACGACGCGCAGGCACAGGTGGACTTGGTGATGCGCGGACGACGCTGGTTTGATCCGCCGATTCCGCCGCAGGCTGGGACAGTCTTTGTGGTGGGCGTTCCCCGCAGCGGAACGACGCTGCTGGAGCAGATGCTCGATCGGCATCCGGCGATCAGCGGCATTGGCGAGTATGACGGTGTGTCGACGATGGGCAGCGAACTGATGGGGCTTGGTGTGTGGCCCGCGGGGCTTGATCAACTTGCGCGTGCGGATGCGCATCGATTGCGCGAGAGCTACCTCGCGGGCGCTTCGCTCACTCGACGCGCAGGCGCATCGTGGACCTTCGACAAGTCGCTGATGACATGGCGCCTTCTGCCTGCGGTCGCCGCGGTGCTTCCAGGCGCGGTATGCGTGCGCATGCAGCGCGCCGCACGCGATACGGCGATCAGCATGTTCCTCGGCAACTTTCATCCGCAGTCATTCGGCTGGACACGCTCGCTCGACTCGATTCGCCGCGTGATCGCCGCGGAGCGCGCGCTCGCGCCGCGTGCACTCGATGTGCTTGGCATTTCGTACGAGGACATTCGCTACGAGTCGCTCGTGGAATCGCCGCGTGAGCACATGGAACGCGTGCTGTCGCGACTGGGACTGCCGATGAATGAGGCGACACTCGCGCCCGAGGCGAACACCCGCGCGGTGCTGACACTCAGTCACGAGCAGGTACGCCGCTCGATCAATCGTTCATCGATCGGTCGCTGGCGAAACTACGAGTGGGCGTTCGACGGGGCGTGGGACGCGTTCGGCAGCGAGTGACCGCAGGCGTACTCCGTGCATGGACGGAAGGTGGATCGACAGTGGCTGCCGATCTAGCATCGCGCCATGGATACAGGGGCATTTGTCATCGGCGGTCTTACGGGGCTGTCGGTCGGAGCGCTGGCGGTGTATGCGTGGCTCAAGTCGTCGAGTGCTGCGGAGGGTGCGCGCAGTGCGGCGCTGCGCGAGCAACTCGATCGCTCCGTCGCAGAAGCCAAGTCCGAACGCGAGCGCGGGGACGAAACGGCGCGTGGGCTCGCGCGCTCGGAACAGGAGCGACGCGCGCTGCAAGAGCGCATCACCGAGCGTGAGCGGATGCTGAAGGATTGGATAGCGTCGTTCGAAGAGGCGCGATCGAAGCTGGTGGAGACATTCAAGGCCACCGGATCGGATGTGCTCAAGAGCACCGCGACGGAGTTGCTGAAGCAGGCGAAGACGCAGTTCGATGGGCAATACCAACTGTCGCAAGCGGATCTGGAGGCGCGGCAGAAGGCGATCGATGCGACGCTGCTGCCCCTGAAGGAACAGCTGACCGCGAACGCGGCGCTGGTGAAGGATCTCACGGAGAAACGAGAAGGTGACAGCAAGGCTCTCGCCGAGCAGTTGAAGCAGATTGCGGATCTTCAGCAGCGCGCATCTGCGGCGGCGATGACGCTGTCGGGTGCCATGCGCGACACTCGCCAGCGTGGTCAGTGGGGCGAGGTGAGTCTTCGGAATGTGCTTGAGATGGCTGGCATGGAGAAGCACATTTCGTTCGCACTTCAACAGGGGATCACCAGTGACGACGGCGACATGTCGCGTCCAGACTGCATCATCAAGTTGCCGGGCCGACGCTTCATTCCGCTCGACTCGAAGGTGCCGATGAACAGCTATTTCGATGCGCTCGATACGACGAAGTCCGATGCCGAGCGTGCGGCGGCGCGCACGGCGCATGCCCAGGCGGTCAAGGGGCATGTGCGAGCACTCACGAAACGACAGTATGGGAAGGCACTCGCAAACGAATTCGGAACGGCCGAGGAACTGACAATCATGTTCATCCCAGTGGAGAGCGCACTGACCGCCGCGTTCGAAACCGATGCGGAGATCTTCACTTCATCGCTGCAAGACAAGATCATCATCACCACCCCTGCCACACTGCTTGCGCTGCTGCGGACCTGCGCGTTGCAGTGGACGCAGGAGCAACTGAATGAAAACGCACGGCAGATCGGCGAACAAGCGAAGCAGTTGCTCGAGCGACTTGGGGTGTTCACCGATCATCTCGAGAAGATGAAGAAGGGACTGGATGGTGCGAACAAGTCGTATGACGATGCGGTGCGTTCGTTCAATGCCAGACTGCTGCCCGCCGCGCGCAAGACCGCAGAACTGATGGGCGATGCCAAGAACGAGCCAGCCGAACTGCCGACCGTGGCTGCGATCTTGCCGGAAGATGTGGCGAGCCGCTAGCCTTCGCGGACCATGAGTCCACATACACCACTGATTCCTGTCACGCTCGTTCTCGTCCTTGCTGCAAGCGGCTGCTTGTCGATCCGCGGCGACACGACAGTCGTTGGTGAAAAAAACAGCGGGACGGTGGCAGGTTCGAAAGCCCCGGCATCGTCGCAGAGTGCGCGCGGGCCGATCACCGAGCAGCAGGTGAACGCCGCGCAGCAGGCATGGTGCGATGGGCTCGTGAATGTGGCGCAGACGCATGCGCGCGGCGGTGATGCCAAGGCGGTCGCTGGCAAGATGATCGATGACACGTACGACTATGCGGGTGGAACAGTGTTCTTCAAGCCGACGCTCGCATCAGGTCCGCGCACTTTCCGCCCCACGCGTGAGGGCGCGCTGGCGTACTTCGTGGGTGGCAACCCGAACTTCCCTGAAGACACCGGCTTTGCGCTCAAGGGCTGGACCAAGGCGCGGTACGACAACAACGCGGCTGAGAACGGCATTCAGATCCACGGCGACATCGCGATCACGATGGGCAATGTCTATATCACCGGTCCGGACGGCAAGGAGATCATGGTCGACAAGACCTTCGTGTTCCGCCGCTGCGCCGATGGCAACCTTCGTCTGTGCGTGCACAAGTCGGCGCTGCCGTACACGCCGAACTGAGTAGCCTGCAGGCCGGCTCCGCGGTTTGCGGATCGCGGTGTGAGTCAGGACGATCGGGCGGTGAAACAGCGGAGGGCATCGCATGGCACGATTTCGAGTGCGGGATCAGCAGGGGCGGACCTACGGACCGATCGATGCGGGTGAACTGCGCCCGTGGATCATGGAGGGCAGGCTGACCGAGGACATGCTCCTGCAGCAGGAGGGTTCAGCCGATTGGTACCGCGCAGGTGATGTTCCAGCGCTCGCAAAGATCTTCGCGCAGCGGAAAGCGGCAATGGGCGGTGCACGTGCAGGCGCACGAAAGCAAGCACAAGAGGAGGCGCTCGAGATTCAGCCCGATACGAGCGAAACCCTCGGGGCCAATGATGACGCCGCGTCTCAGAGCCGTCCCGAAGACGTGGAGCCCGCTCCCCCGCCGCCGCCAACTCCACCATCCGCAAACCCGCTGCATGAGGAGTCGCAGCACCAACCCACCGAGCCCCAGCGGATGGACGTCGTCCAGTGCGCGGCGTTCAACCTCCTGTTTTCGATCACGGGCATGGTGGTCGGGCTTGTTGTCGCGCTGATCGCGACCGGCATTCTGTCGAAGGCTTGGCCTGAGTACGAAAGCATCTTTCAGTTCAACACCTTCCGTGGTGAACGGTATCCCAATAACAGTAACTTCGGTGATGCGACACGTGCGATCATTTACCTCGTTGGCCTGACTCTCGGATTTGTGGCGGGGCAAGTGGTGTTTGTGGTTCGCTTCTGGCGCCGATGAGCCGAGGCGGATCGCCGTAGAACGCGTCGACTGATCGTGGGGCGCTGGTCCGCGACTGGCTGATCGCCCGCCGCTGATCCTCGCACGAAGTTCGCTCGCACGCGCAGTCATCCCGACCACACGCCGTAGCCGCGTCTGCGCAGTTTGCCCGCGCAGCGGCGTTCGGCGGCGACGGCTTCGTTCCAAGTCTTGTACCCCTGCCGCCCGCGCATCAGCCGCATCACGAGCGCGCGCCAGGATTGGCATCTCGGAACTTCGCGATTTCCATCACCGCGCGGTCAAGTTCGATGACATACACGCAGTACGCGCGCTTGATCTCCCTGCCGTCCGCCGCCATGACACCATTGTGACCGACGATCCCCTGCGGGCGCGTGAACACCCTGCGCAGAAACTCGCGCGACAGCCCAGAAATTACGGCGATCCTCGGCAAGCCCCCCGCCCCCTTACCAGCCCCCGTACACACCCCCCCTTGACAGCCCCCCTATATGTAGAGGGCCATCATTGGGAGCGCCCCGGGTTTTGCAAACGCAATAGAAGAGGAGGCATATTGACAACGATGCAAGTGCGCACGGCGACGTGCGGTGTGTGCGGCTTTGAGCAGCAGGTTCAGGTTCTGACAAGTACCAACGCGTTCGGTTCGCCGGATCTCGATCTGAGACCCCCACCGATGGAGCGGGAGACCATCGCTCTGAAGATTCAAAGGTGCGACGGGTGCGGCTACTGCGCTGCGAGCCTCCACGAGGGGTCGCCGCAGATGAAATCGATGATTGAGAGCAGCGAGTACCAGCTTCAACTGCAGAACCCTGCTTTCCCTGATTTGGCAAACAGCTTCCTTTGTGGAGCAATGCTGCACGAGGCAGCAGGCAAACTGAACCAAGCCGCGATTCGCCTGCTGTATGCAGCGTGGGCGTGTGATGACTGTGGCAGCACCACTGCCGCGGCGCATTGCCGGAACGCCGCGGAAGCCATGATCGTGCGGACGAACGAGAGTGGTCAGCCTGTCTGCCAGCAGGGTGACGGCGCGACGGACTGCCTCCGCGTGGATCTGCTGCGGCGTGCGGGACGCGGCGCCGACGCGCGAAAGATCATCAGCGCGGCGCTCCCAAAGATCACCGATGAAATTCTCCGCAAAGTCTTGAAATTTCAAGCGGCGCTCATCAAGCGACGCGACATGGGCTGTTACACGGTGAGCGATGTCGTCCGGGAGTAAACATGCGAATACCAAACAACAAAGTTTATCTTGTTCAATCGGAAGGCGATATGGAAGCAGTCATGGAGAGATTCTTCGAGTTGCGTCGAACCAAAGCGAAGAAGAAGAGCTTGTCCGTTGTTGTTCCCTCATCTGGATTCAGCAGCATCTTGGCTGCAAATCTGACCGGCATGTTGATGACAAGGAACATGGGCGATCCCAGGAACTACCACGTGCACATTTGCGTGAGAGATGAAACCTGGGGTTGACGGCAGAGGCCCAGCCGGGCGCTCTCTTCGTCGTACGGCAGGTCACCGCGGATCGCAGTGATCGCGTCCCAGCTGTCGTGCAGGTGCGCGGTCAGAAGCGCGGTCAGTACCGGATCGGTGATCTCCGCGCGCTTCGGGCGCGCGAGGCAATCGTTCCGCGCGATCGTGGCCGCGAGGCGCGTCGCCAAGCATGCGGCTGCCAGCGACCGTGCGCGTCGGATGGGCCGCCTGGGCCGACAGGCGTGCGTGGGCGTCGACCCTGATCGCCGCGGATCCGCTGCTGCGCAAGTACGCGTCGTGGAACGACGGGGAACGCGAGGCCTTCGGATGCTCGCTCTCGATCGATTTCGACGAGTCGATCGCGCGGCGCACGTTCGCGGACTGGCTGCGCGGCGCTCGCCACATCAAGCAGCGGCACCCGCCCGTCGCGGTGCGCTTCTTCGCTCCCGAGGGCACCGCCGTCTCGGTGACGGCGCGCTGCCCCTCCCTTGCCCTTGGCGCGGCGCGCACCCCGAGGCCTTCCACTGGTACAACCACCGCCACCACCACGCGTCGATCGCGCACTTCACCCCCGCGGAGGTCCACACCGGAAGGCACCTGGCGCTGCGCGAGGTGCGCCAGCGCGTCCTCGACAGAGCGTGGGACCTGCATCCGGAACGCTTCGTCCGGGGCAGGCCGGTCGCCGAGGCCGTCCCCGGCGAGGTGTGGATCAACCGGGCCGAGCAGGAACCCGCAAGCAACGTGCCGCAGGCGGCGGCTTCATGACCAAAAGTGTCTCAAAGTCATTGACACGGTCCACAGCCTCCTGCTCTGACCGCACTGCGGTCGCCGGCCTGTTCAAGCCAGCCACCGCGATGACCGATACCACGAAACCACGCATCCACACTGTCCATCTTATCTGTGTTCTCCGCGCCGTTGGCGCACTCATGTGCTTGCTCCGCCAACACCCCTACTTCGCATTCGAACACGCGCCCGCTGACGGGGAACCCACCCGGCACCCCGCTCGATGCTGAGCGATGTGGTAAGTAGACCTGCCGCCAGGACAATGCTCGCGATCGCACCAGCCCCAAGCATCATGGCCGACAGCGCGACGATCGAGGTGCCCTCGATGCCGCAGATCTGCGCCTCAAGCGGCAGGTAGGTCCACCTAGTCACTGTGAGGAAGCTCAGCCAGTCGGCAGCCTGCTCCGCGCTGCTGTGCCAGGTCTTGAAGAAGAGGTCGTAGTGCTCGGGATCGCGTGCAAGCCCGTTTGACAGGCACTTCTCCGAATACAGGAACTGCGGCAGCGTGACCAGCACCGACACGAGAACTGCGATCGACTCGGCCTTGCGGCGCGCGAACGAGCACGCCGCCGCAATCGTGAGTCCAAGTAGCCCACCCAACAGGCCTGCGGCCCAGAACGCGATGATGGTTGAATGCCAGTGGAGGTGCGTTGTGCGGGTTGCCTTGGCCCAGTCCGTGTACTGACCGTCGAAGTCCAGCCCCGGCCGCCATCCATCGAGCGACATCCAGTGGAACGGCACTGTCATGACGACCGCGCCGATGGCCGAAGACACGAGCACAAAGCACGCGCGGGCCAGCACTTGGCGGAGCGGAGATGTGCCGTCGAGATCCTCCCGGCGGATCACATCGATGTCCTTCAGAAGGTCGCGCACAGACTGGTTGATGCCCAGCCAGAAAATCGCGACGAGCCCAATGGCAAGACGCTCCTCCCGGAAGTTCCCTGATCCAAGGCGAACCATGATCCCCAGAGCTAGAGGAAGCGCGATGAACGCGAGCAGCGCCGGCACTGGCGTGTTGATCCACTGGCGGAACCCGCGTGCCACCAGCTCCACAAACCGCGGTCTTGGAGCTCTTGCCTTGTCCCGGCGCAGCGCCGCCGCTTCTGACGCCTCTAGTGGCTGGTGCCGGGAGATGAGCGCCTCGACCCGCGCTGCGGATGCAGCCACAGCATCCGATCCCTCGATGGTTGCCGCAATCTCGGCACCGTCCGCACCCCACCGCACAGCCACGCACTTGTCGGCGAACTGCAGGGCGTCAAGCGAATGGGTGACCACCACCACTGCGCACCCCTGATGGGCGAGCCTGCGCAAGAGCTGCATGGTCCTGCGCTCGTTGTCGAAGTCGAGGCCTGTCGTCGGCTCGTCCAGGATGACCAGATCCGGGTCACCAACGAGTCCCAGCGCGAGGTTCACCCGTCGACGCTGTCCACCCGAGAGGTGTCCCACGAGTTTCCCGGCGTGCGACTCCAGCCCGACAGACTGCAGCAGCGACGCGACCTGCTCCAACACGGCCTTGCGCGTTCGTGCGGTCCCGCGGTTCGATGGGTGCAGGAGGTACGCGTACTCCACTGCCTGCCACACCGTCAGCTCATGCAGCACCGCGTCATCCTGCGGGATGTAGGCGACGCGCGACTGAATGTGGTATGCGAACTGCGGGAGCTGGTGCGACTCGTAGACCTTGCACTGGCCATCGGCCCGTACGGTCATACTGCCGCCGGTTGGCGTGAGGATTCCCGCGATCATCCGCACAAGGGTCGTCTTGCCTGAGCCGGAGCCGCCAACGATCGCAGCAAGCTCGCCGGACTTGAATGCAACCGTGAAGTTGCGGACCCGCTTGGCCAGGGACAGTTCAGCGGCCGAGATCTCGAACGAGCCCACCTCGGGCGCCTGCACGAATCCCCGCTCCAGGCCACTCCACCGCCAGGCGTATCGCGCTGTGCTGACGATGTCGCCTGGCCTTATGAGCTCGGTCGCGAACGGCTCGCCATTGAGCCGTACGCCTGTGGCATCAAGGCACACCGCACGGAGGCAGTTGTCCTCACGCGGGATCAGTCGCAGCGCCGGCGACTCCAGGTTTCGCTCGAGGGTCCCGCCTTCGGAAGCCGCCACGTCGATGCTGACGCCCACCTCAAGCCGAACGAGCGACTCGCGCTCGCCACCGCAACGTGTCGAATGCGGAGGTACAGCCAAGTCAAGGTCTGCGACGAAGCCGACCCCGTCACCTTGGCCATCCGTGCTCACCTGCCGGCTACCTCCGAGCGCGACCCAGGGAACCAGCACGGTGCCCCCGCCCGACTCGCCAGCAGTGCGGAGGAATCGCACGGCGATCACGCCAGCGCTTGAGAGCCGCGCCTCCATTGCGATGCCATCGGCGATCGAGGCGACTGTCCCGACCGGGACCGACTGGCGCGCGAGCCCTCCCCGGCGCTTCAGGATGACATGAAGCGCTGCTGGATCACAGCGGCCCCCGGACTGGCAGCCCAACAAGGACGCGGCTTCGAGCGAGTGGCCACACGGCGCACGCACGCGCGCGTCGGGCCACCATCGAGGCGCCCTGCACTCGGTGCAGTAGCGGTACATCGTTCACCGAACCTTGGTCACAGTCGTCTTGCCGAACACCTTGAAGGAGGGCCGCACGCGCATCTCCATCTCGAAGAGCAAGTGATCGACCGACCGTTCGCGGTAGTCCACCGTTCCGAATCCTCCGAGCTTGGTCACCACGCCATCCTTGTCGGACAGCTCAAAGCGGGCCTCATCGAGATTGACCTCACCCGTGACCGCCTTGCCGTCAGCAGCCGATCCCACCGTGATTCGCTGAGGCCCGTCGATTGACACGTTCCTGACAATGCCGCCAGACGGGTCTGGCGAGTCGTTCACTCGCTTGAGTTTCACGCTCGTGTCAATGATGACTCCGCGGAGTCGTGGGTCGATCATCGATCCGAGATTGTCTGCCCGAACATACCATGACGCGCCTACCTCGCGTGCACGGTTCGGGAAGATGTAGTGATCCGAGAGTGCGTTGGCACGTGTGATCACGTTCGCCTCGTGATCACTGAGAGTGCAGCCGATCGGCTCGACCCTCACAATGCCCTTACCATCTTCGAAGGTGAGGCTCACCTTCTTCCCATCGAGCATTGCAAAGTCCGGGCGGGGCAGAATTAAGCGGAGGCCCTTGCTGACATCGAGCATGCCGCCGAGTTCGAGGTACTCGTCGATCCCTCGAAGCACCCTTAGTGCCTCAGGAGGCACTTCCCACTGCTTGCCGTTCACACGGTCAATCCAGTCCTTCGTGCCCAGCGTGGTAGCGCCAAGAGTACCGGCACAGAGGTCGACAATCCCGCCAACGAGAGATGACACCAGCCAGGCCTGCCCCTCGGTGAGTTCAAGCCCTGCGCTGACCGCATCGTAGTTGACCACCTCCTTAAAGGTGAATGAGCGCTCCTCAACGATTGTGCGTCCGTCGTTGGAGATCACGTCCCCCGTCGATGTGAGCACCCAGGTGAGGTTGAACTTCCCGGACCCCTTAAGACCCCAGTCCTTGAGGTAGCCATCGCCCGACACCTGAGCGACGGTCTCCGTCTCGTAGCGGTGACCTGGTCTTCGGATGTTGATGATGACCGTGGAATCATTGACCTCGGTATAGCGCTCGGCATCGGGCTCGATCACCCGCGGCCCTTCCTCCTGCACAAGGTCAGCCGGAATCGGCGGCGGGGGAGGCGGCGGTGGAGGCGGCTCGTTCATGAGGTGCCGGATCACGACCACGAGCACCACCACTCCCACCAGCCCTGCCACCACGTACCCAACTCGAGTCATATTGCTCATGAATGCTCCCGTCTAGTTGCGAACCATTGCTCGATCACTGCCCCTGCACGCGTTCCAAAGTCGCGCTGATTACCCCCGCTGAGCCTTGCTGAGCTTCGACCCTGACCCCACTACCTGTGAACACAAGGTGACCCCTGCAGAGCAGAGGGTCATCTCCATAGCCATCCTCCCACACGGCGATCTCAATCCTACGGCCGTCTGGAACGTAGAGCTCGCCAAGCTGCTCTGCCTCCGGAATCATGAACACGAGCTGCCGATCGTAGTTCTCGTCCATCTCTTCATCTGCATTAGTAACCACCGGATAGCTACGTGTGATCTTCGCGATCCAGTCGTCACCGAACCGGTCCGGCACCTTGGCGCGCAAGCGAATGACGATCGCATTCACGTTGGGGTACTTATTGATGACGGCCATGCCATCAAGTCCAAGTTCCTCAGCCACATGGTTGTAGTGCCATTGTGCGCGATACTGCTTGTTGCGCTGGCCCTCCTGCAAGCCTTGGATACGCACTTCAACCATCTGGTTGATCTCGCTATTCACCACCCCACCAACAAGGAGGGAAAGCTCCGTCATCGCGTGGCTGAACGGCGGAACGCGCGTGTGGCCCTCCGCATCCATCACGGCTGCCACGTACGCCGCGACAACCGGCTTGGCCAGAGACACAACACCCTCGCGTGGGAATGCCTGGGAATCCTTGCTGACCACTCCATGCCAGTCCAAGACATCCTTCGCAATCTCGGCCAGTGGCTCCTTTTTGCCGAGTCGTTCCGTTACACGGGTCTCCTGTGCGGTTGCCACACGTGCTGCACGGCTATGCAACTCCCCGCGCATCCACTCGGTTATGTCTGGTGCACGCAGCTGGCTACACACTTTATCAGCCGCGAACAATAGGGCGTCTCTGCGGACCAGATCCTCCGTCTGCGTGTCTAGTTCCTCCAGTAGGGCCACCTCGAGCGGACGACGGGCCTCCTCGATGCGGGGCTTGGCCTCATCTTTATGCTGTCGCAGTTTGCCGCCAAGCACCACGTCTCCGGGGTCGTCGTCCAGGTACTTCTTGAGTGCGGCGACGTATTCGTCGATCTGTCGCCGGGGTGCGCCTTGGTCGAGGGGTGCTGGCCTGATCTCTCGCCAGCGGGCCTCATCCCCGGCAGCCCGGAGTCGGTCCAGTAGCGGATCCGTGCCGAGGCCCATGTCCCGAAGCGCACGAGCGGCAGCCACAATCTCTTGGTAGGACGCGCTCTCCTTTGCCAGCACGGTCTCGGCACGCACCTGGGCGAGTTTGATCTCGAGTTGACCGACGGCGACGGTGGCGTGCTCGGCGAAGGGCCTGTGCTGCTTGAGCAGCCCAGCAATGGCATTCTCCATCTCGATGCCCCCAGTGGCAGGCCGCGCGATCATCTCCTCGGCTCTTCGCTTCCACTCGGACTGCTCCTGAGCGCACTGCACCTTGAGGCGCGTCAGGCGGTCGTGCGACGCCCCGCGCCAGAAGACCAGCATCGGGTGCTGCTGCAGGAGCGCACTGAGATCGGCGCTGCGCTGAAACACATCGATGTCTGAGCGCTCCTCGATCGCTCGCACGCGCGCCGCAATGCGCGCATCGATCCATGCCATCGACGCGACCACGATCGCCGCACACGACAGTGCCGCGATCGCCGTCGTCCAAAGGATCCGACGCGGACGGAGTACACCGAGCGATGACAGTGCCTCGCCCGCAGTCGCGAAGGCCGGCGGTGCATGTCCAGCGAGCCGCTTCAGGAACTCCCCGAACTCCCTCGGACATGCTGCGATCGCCTCGTAGGCCGCCGGATCCCGCATGGTGGGCTCGCGCCCAAGTGCCATTGTCCAAGCGACGTCGTATGCAGCGCTTTGCCATGTCCTGCCAGGCTCATCCACCCAGAGGCAGCGGTCGAGAATGTTCAGGACCCATCGCCCACGCTTGTCACGCGCCAACCAGTCCACTCCCGCCGGCCCAGGTACCGACCCGCTCGCGAAGAGCTTGAGTACCCGCAGCGCTCCTCGCAGTGCGTCTTTGCACTCTTTTGCCGTGGCACGACCGGCACGACCGGTCACGGTGACCGACATACGGCGTGCGGCATGTTCCTCGAAGACAGCGCTCACGATCAGCCATGTGCCACGGACACCGTCGGACGAGGCGCTGACTAGAGTCACGTTCAACTCTCGCCCCAGCTCGTTGAGCACATTCTCCAAACGCTGTAGGCGCCCCCTGCCCGCGGCACCAGGATCTGCGAAGATCAGGACAGCCGGCGAGCCATCCCAAGTGCAGGAGCACTTGAAGACCTCGCCTGCTAGCTCGGCAGCGCGGTGACCCGAAACCACGGCTTGCGGCGGAAGGTCTGCAGGTAGGCGCGGCTTGTCCGGTGGCATAGAGTGATGAACTCCCGTGGAAGGCAGCGCGCCGTTCGCGCTAGCCCCCCCCTTTATACTGCATTCGGGGTACCGCGTCCAGTTTCTGAGACAAGTTGAAGTTGGTACTCACGCGGCCTCCCCGAGGAGGATGCGTCGGTGCGCTGCGGGCGTTCGGTAGCCGATCCGCCCGATGATCCAGTGGTTGTTGAAGCGAGGGCGATCGAGTTTGTTTCAGGGGAGTGTCCCCCTGTCACCTCCACAACAAACAGAGCCACCGACCTGTTGGTCGGTGACTCCGCGCAAAATACTCTCTGAGCTATTTCGGTCAGCGCCAGTGCTTGAAGTTCCGAACCTGTTGACGCAGACGCTCGCGGTCGACGGCATTTGTCGGGCTAAAGCCGTTCCAAGGGGTGACGGACTGTCCCGGCGAAGGGACCTGCCTGTTCAAGTTGTGGAGCGCGCTGCTGTCGCTCACTCGTCTTCGATGCAGTCGGGCCACTGCGGAGCCGATAGGTCCCCCTCTTCGTGGTCGTCTCCGAGTACCCGCGACAACTCTGCCACTCGGTCCAGAATGAGCGCCTCGCGCCGTAAGGGAATCGTCATGAAGGAAATGGAACCGTAGCGCATACCGCGGGGGGACGGGTACTCCATCGCCATCTGTGCTTCCATGTATGCCTCCCAGCAGCGCTGTGACTCGGCGGCGACTTCGCGCGCGAGTTGGGCGCGTGGGCCATCCCCCGTGACTGCGTTGTCAATTCGCACAAGCATGTGGTCGAGTTTGGCGCGCGCCAAGCTCTCGCCGCGGCGGGCTTCCCAAGCCATTTCTGCCATCGTCAACGCCATGTGCTCTAAGCGCCAGTGTGGATCATCCTCCTGCGACTCATTACTGGAATCGCTCAGCGACTCGTCACTCGACTGCACCGCATCATCCGCACGTGTGACCACAGACCAGTACTCGCCCGACAACCCAGCGGCGAATGTGCTGACGCATGCGATGACACATGCGATCACCGGAATCTTTCGTTCTTGCATGAGAACCTCCCAGCGCTATGTCGGCTCACTGGTCGCGGTGACTGCAATGGATTTTTGAGAAGTCAACCCAGTCGGCGGCGCTCAATCTCGGCTTTGGCAGCCGCAATCTCGCGACGCAATAGTTCGGGGTCGTTGGGAACCGCCCGCGTGCTACCGAGTTGTTCCCATAGGTTGCGCAGTTCGTCTTGCAACGCAACAATGGCTGGATCAGGGGCTACTTGTGGTGGAGTTGACTCAGGCGGCAACTCTGGTTTGACAATCCTTCTCTTTCTGACTCGATAGCCATCAGACTCCAGCTCCCTTACAAGCTGATCCGCATCTCCCTCGGCCTTGCAATAACGATAATGAACCCAGCCACGATCTCCTTGTCGGTGAATGCATACGGCAAACTGATCATCTGGATGTGGCTTGGGGCGCCCCCGATGATCCACTGGGCTGGGCGGATCTTCCTTCACAGCACGCGCCTCAGTTACGAGGTGGTCGTGCGGAGTGCGAACGATTTGACCTGGCGGCATATGCTGCATTTTATCAGGGCATGCGAGTTACCAACTGGGGTGCTGCGAGTCGCAGCACCGGCATCCGGTCTAACGCAAGCGCATGCTGGTTATCGAGTAGGGGTGCGCCCAACAGGTCTACGAGATCACTTGATGAAACCCGAATCACCGACGAAGCCGCCCGTGCGGCGGATGAAGGACGGCGAGCTGAAGGAGCTGCTGGGCGACGGCGTGATGATGTTTACCGTCGGGAGGCCACGCGCCTCGTCGCCAGATACCTCGGCGAGCCCAGTCAATTCGCGCAGGCCCCCATCAACCCGGGGTTCGACTCCGCCCTCGAACGTGAGGTAGTAGCCGTCGACGCCAAGGCATTGACGGCATCTGATTGGGCTGCGCGGACGAAGGCACTGATCGCCAATGGTCCGATCAAGGCCCACGAAGTGAAATGGCCTGGCCTATCCGACTACCCTAACGATGCAGAAGGGCAAGGTGTCGAAGGACACCGTGCTGGGGTTCCCGCGCGGCAACGGCGTGCGGGTGACAAGAGGGAGCTTCAACTGAACCATCACTATTTCTCGAATTGAGCGGGATCCGAGGTTTTGACCATAGAAGTTGACCACGGCAATAGTCAGGAGAATCGTCGGAGGGCATCACCATCGCCATTGAACAGAAACTGACTGGATCGTGCTGGTACAGAGCGCCAACTCAGGTGCGATCAGCATGATCAGTACAAGGCACTGTGGGGCGGCTATTGGAGACATGGCGTCACGTAAACCAGTCTTTCCGAGAGATCGGAGACGACTTACGCTGACAGATAAAGACTGCGAAAGGTGTTCATGAGTGAGACTCTCATACAACGAATAGAAAACCTTCGACAACAGATTCGGGCTGTCAGTGAAACACTGCAGGACGCACGGGAGCAGCTCGAGCGCGCAGAGGAGATGCTTGAGGCCGAAATGGAAAGGCTAGAGCCAATCATCAACCAAGATCCTCGATTCTTGGCCGCTCAAACGGAGTTCGATCGCTTTGAGGCTGAAGCGGCTCGTAGGACAGGGCCTAACACGCAACAACACCTGGCACAGGCGATCCACCTATTGGTTCTTAGATTCTCATCAACTGCAAATCCTCAAGATCTGACCTCACTTACGGAGTCTGAACTTCGGTCACGGGCACTGGCTGCCTACAAGAACATAAGAAAGATCCGTAACTCAATCGCATCCAGCACACTTACGAGCGCACGATCGACATCTGATGAGGCACGAAAGGCGGTGCAGGTCGCTCTTGACCGCCTCGACACACTGCGGGATGAGCTTCGCCTAGCTGAGTCAGAACTTCATCGAGAAGAAGGATGTCCGCCTGAGGCAGCAGAATCTCATCGCTCAATCACGCCAAAGGCGGCCTGGTCGCTGTCGGCTGCCGCATTGATCGAGCAGTATGCGAAGTTGCGTGGCATCTCGGAACTGGTGCATTTCACAAGACTGGCAAATCTCCCGAGCATTCTACAAAGTGGCTTGATCCCAAGAGCAAAGCTAGAGCGAGATTTGAGCATCGCTGTCGACATCAATGATGAGTTGAGAATTGATGGCAGACGCGATTGCTCATGCCTGTCAATCACACGTATCAATACCTATGTGTTCTACACATTCTCACACCATCGCGCTCGCGATGCTGACTGGTGCATCATTCACTTTGATTCCTCGATAATCTGGAAACTCTACAGCATCTTCTGCGCAACGAATGCGGCCACGACAGGGGCAGTAGCAGAAGCAGAGAAGAACGGATGGACGGTCGCAGGACTGCAGGCGCTCTTCCAAGATCCCGTTGTGACAAATCGAGGAGAAGTCGCTCGGTCAGCTCTCGCAGCGGGCGGACTTCCAAGTAATGTCACCTCGAACCCCCAGGCCGAGGTGCTCGTACGTGAAACAATCGAGCCTAGCTTCATCCGATCAGTTACCGTGCGGCATCGGTGTGACGAGGCGATCATCAGACAACATGGCGGCGTCATGAGTCTCCCAGTATCCGTGAACGAAGCGGCCTTCGCGAACCGAGCCGATCACTCATACTGGTTGAAGTACACCAAGATCTCAACGTAGTTATGGCAGTGAGACCGGTATTCATCCCCCTGTGTGACGGAGACCACCTGGTAAGGAGGGTGGACGTGCGCTTTACTTGGGTACCCGGGATGGCCCTTTCGCAAACGCGCAAGCGCATCGAGAGCCTTCACTCTGCGGTAAACTCTGCTCAATTGGGCACTAATGCTCTGGAGGTGTCCACCAAGTCAACTGAGGCCGTCGGAGTGGCGCTGAGTGCGTTCAATCTTCGGCTCAGAGGTTCCGATGGCATCGAACTCAGTGTCGAATCTGCGTATCAGGGCTCAAAGGTTTTTGCACTGGGTGGACCCTTCCACGATCTGTATCGCATGTCGTCAATACACGCGAAGCAGGACGGCCGTCTCCACGCGAGCGGAGCGATTGTCGGCTTTGACTACTTCGGCCAACGTTGGAGCATCTCACCTCGGAGTGCCTTTTACGACTGGCTCTATGTTTCCGCACTTGCACGAGATCAAAGTCTGACAAAGTCGTTAGAGAGGTTTGACTGCTTCACCGACATCGCGTTCAACCCAAACAAGTCCTTCAACTGCCAGGCGCGCGCTGTAGCTCTTCACATGAGCCTGCGATGGCGGGGCCAACTGGATTTAGCCTTGGCGTCTCAAACGTCCTTCCTAAGTGTACTCGGTCGCGTCCCTACGCTTAATGAGGACCAGCCCGATTTGATCGGGTGATGCTTAGTGAGGGCGCAGCAACGTCCTTCAATCCGACACAGCGCTCTTCCCCAACTAACTCACCACTCTGCCTTCACTCCCTTTGTGACGCCCGGTTGAATCGCGCAATGGCAGTTAACACCCTCGTCGA
>Ga0194126_10001764_pt1 | contig 35920 bp, 30 predicted proteins | sample TA2KigC150mmetaG_FD_148641 | JGI IMG/M metagenome (GOLD analysis project Ga0194126, IMG submission 148641) | Freshwater microbial communities from Lake Tanganyika, Tanzania - TA2015035 Kigoma Deep Cast 150m | ecosystem: Environmental > Aquatic > Freshwater > Lake | place: Tanzania: Lake... | reverse complement strand
CGCACGGAGCTGAAGGAGATCGACCCGCCCAAGGACGTCCAGGAGACGATGAACAAGGTCGTGAAGGCGGAGAATGAGAAGATCGCCGCGCTCGACTTCGCGAACGCCCGGGAGCGCGAGGCGGACGGAATGAAGCGGGCGGAGATCAAGAAGGCGGAAGGGGTCAAGCAAGCGAGAATCCTCGAGGCGGAAGGAGAGGCGGAAGCGATCCGTCTCGTGAACGAGGCGGCGAACAAGTACTTCATCGGAAACGCGCAGCTTCTCCGGCAGCTCGAGACGGTCGAGCGGGCGCTCCGCGAGAACGCGAAGATCGTGATTCCAGGCGACGCCGAGCTCGTCAACGTGATCGGAGAGATGGCCGGCGTGCTTCCGCTCCGGCGGCGGGGCGGAGAGGGATCGGGCGGGGACGAGCCGAGCCGCGGCTACCGGCGCGGGACCGAGTAGACGGAAGATCCGGTACCTGATAACCTAGGCCCCGGGAGAGGAGGTCCGGGACATGAAGAGTCAGCGGAATTGGACGGCGTCTTTTCTCGTCGCGAGCCTCCTGGCGGCACCGCTCGTCCTTGCGCGAACGAACGCCGCAATCGAGCTCGACCTCGACGGGGTTCTCGGGAACGGACCGGACACGATCGAAGCTTTCATCGGAGAGGACGTAAGGCTCGACCTCTGGTGGGTAGGCGATCTCCCTTCCCCGAGGATCATGGTCGCCGCATCGACCGTGTGTTCTCCGGGGGATGCATTGGTTTACGTGGCAACCGAGTACCACCTGCCCGCCTACTGGGAGAGCTATCCTCCCGACTTCCCCTCGCCGGGTTGTGTCAGCCTGGCGACCTACACGATCAATTGGTTCGGCTGCATCGAATGGCCGTTTTGCCACGCGACGATCACTTTTCGCGCCGCGGCGGAGGGATCGATCGCCGAGCTCGCTTCCGATGTCGCCGGCTCGGTGTTGATGACCTGCACCAGTTGGACCTACTACTACGCCGCGTGGCCCTCGAAGGCCTACGTGCGTATCGGTTCCACCGAAACCGAATCCTCCTCCTGGGGATCGCTGAAACGCCTGTTCAAGTAGATAGCCTGCGAGTTGTGACAGACACCTCTTTTCACTGGGTGAACGGTGTCTGTCAGTACATGCCCAAGCGACGGGGTGGCGAGGAAGCTCCTTCGCGCATGCGGCGCGAAGGAGAGACCCGCGCGTCCGCCCACGCCACCTCGGCAGGCGAGGGGCAGAAATCAGTTGTGTTGACTGACGGCTCTTCACCTGCTACCCTCTCTCCCGACAAAAAGGTTTCCCCGGGTCCGCGGGGCGGAATGAAGAAGGGAAAACGGTGCGAAGCCGTTGCGGGCCCGCCGCTGTAACCGGCGACGAAACCCACACGATGCCACTGCGGCCGGGAGCCGCGGGAAGGCGTGGGCGGTAGGAAGACCCGGAAGCCAGAAGACCTCCCCGGGGAAAACGAACCGGGCCTCTCGCGCGAGAGAGCCCGGCACTCGAACCGTCGGCTCGAGGATTGGCCGCGACGGGCGGGAGCTCTCCCCGAAGCGGCGGCCGCTTCGGTTTCTGTTTCCCCCGCGCCCTCCTCGCGCCGGCGACCGCATGGTGGAAGCGCGATGCGCGTTTGCACGCGGCGCTCGGCGGCGTGGGTCCCGTCGTTCGTCCTCTTCGCAATGATTTTTGTGTCAACCTTCTCGTCGGCCGACGAGGGGGGACCCCTCTACGGGCCCGCGGACACGATTCGGGTCGAAGCGGAAGCCCCCGACAAGCCGGTCGATCTCGACCGTCTCCCCTTCTTCGCGAGCGTGAAGGATCTCGCGGGATCGTCCGGCCGGCTTCTTACGATCGCGGACATCCTCGAGGAATCCGCCGGTGTGCGGGTTCGGCGCTTCGGCGGGCTCGGCGCCTTCGCAACCGCATCGATTCGCGGGAGCGCTCCCGGACAGGTCGAGATCTACCTCGACGGCATTCCGCTGAACTCCGCGGAATGGGGAGCGGTGAATCTCGCCGAGCTTCCCGTCGACAACCTCGTTCGCGCGGAGATCTTCCGGAGCGGCGCCCCCGTCGCGCTCGGCGCCTCGGGCATCGGCGGGGCGGTTAACCTCGTCACGCATCCCGCGCGGGACGGACACACCTCGTTCGCGCTCACGGCAGGAAGCTACGACACGTGGAAAACCTACGCGCTCCGCTCGGGGACCGCGGGAGGCGGCGCATACCTCCTCTCCTACAGGCACCTTCAGACGAGGGGCGACTTCGAGTTTCTCTACGACCGGGGGACGCGCACGCACAACGTGGCGGACGACACGGTTCTCACGCGGACGAATAACGCATTCCGCGAGCACACCCTCCTCGGCAAGCTCCGCCTTCCTCCGCTCGCCGGATGGACGATCGAGCTGGTCGATGATTGGTACCTCAAGGAAAGCGGTCTTCCCGGCCACGGCAACTTGATCTACGAAGAGGCGTCGTTCGACAACCGAAGACATCGAACGAGCCTTGCGGCCGCCTCTCCCGGACTCCTCAGGAAGCGGGTTCGGGCCGATCTCGGCGCCTATCGTCTCGACCGCCGGGACCGGTACTACAATCCGGGCAAGGAACCGACGCTCCACTTAAGCGATCTCATCCATCGGTCCGAGGCGGATGGCGGACATGTTCTCGTCACCGCCCACCTCCTTCGCGCGCGCCAAACCCTACGAGCGCGGGCGGACTTGAGGCGCGAGTCGTTCGAGCCGGAAGACGGAAACCCGGCGGTCGGCAAGGGGTTTCCGAGGGAGAGGCGCGTTTCGTCCCTCTCTCTCGAGGACGAGTGCCTTCTTTTTCGCGAGCGCCTTTCGCTCTACGGCGCGCTCCGCTGGACCGAATCGAAGGACAACTTCCACGGCGTCCTCCCCTACGGGCCTCCGCCGGAACCTCTCCAAACGGCACATTCGAGCGGTTTCCGAGCCGCAACCCTCGGGGCGCACGCCGATCTCGCTCCTTTCCTCTCTCTCCGAGCGAGCCGCGCGCGCGCCGGACGGCTTCCCACTCTCTTCGAGCTCTTCGGGACGAACGGCGACGTCCGCCCGAGTCCCTTCCTCGTTCCCGAGGAAGGCACGACATGGGACGGCGGCTTTCGGCTTCGCGCGCCGGAGGATGGGCCGATCGACGGCTTTCTTGACATCAGTGTATTTCGCTCCAAAAGAGATTCTCTCATCGTCTTCATCCAGAACTCGCAGCGGAACTTCAAGGCGGTGAACCTGGAGGAAGCCGATGCCGAGGGGGTCGAGATCGAGTGGAAGATCGAGGGGGGGGCGCTCCGCGCGGACGGCTCGTTCACTTCGCAAGACGTCCGCCAACGCGGGTCCGTTCCTCACTGGAAGAGCAAATGGGTTCCGTATGTTTCGGCGCGCGAGTTCTTCTCGCGGCTTTCGCTCCGCCTCGGGCGGATCGAGCTAAGGCATGAGTACAACCGGCTTGACCCGTATTTCCGGGACCGCGCGAACACCGAAGAGGATCGGGCGGCCGCGAGGAATATCCACAACGTAGGAGCGCGGATCCGATTCCGTGGGGACCGGTTCCTCTTCGATCTGGACGTGCAGAACATCGGCGACGAGAAGAGCGCGGATTCCTTCGGATACCCGATGCCGGGAAGAACCGTTTACTTGACCGCGGCCGTTGAAGCGGGCGGCGGACGCCGCGCCCGAAAGGAGTGACCATGAGGCGAACGATCCCTCTCGCGGCGGCGCTCGCCGCTCTTCTCGTCTTTCCGGCGGCCTCCGTCGCGGCGGAGTTTCTCTTCGCGGTGACGACCGACTACGAGACAAGCGGACAGTGCGCCACGATCGGCCTCGAGAACCCTTGGCCGGTTCAAACGAATCTCGAGCCGGTCAGCTCCGATCCGATCGTCCGCGTCTGGCGGAACCGGATCTATGTCGTGAACCGTCTCTATGCGGACAACATCCAGGTGATCGATCCCGAATCGGGATTCGGAACGATCCTCGAGTTCTCCGTCGGCGCGGGGAGCAACCCGCAGGACATCGCCTTCGTAAGCGAGACGAAGGCGTACGTAAGCCGCTACGAATCGACCCGGCTCTACGAGGTGAACCCATCGACCGGCGCGATCGTCGATTCAATCGATCTGTCCGTGTTCGCCGACGCGGACGGGCTTCCGGAGATGAGCCGGATGGTCCTCTTCGGGAAACGCCTTTTCATTCAGATCCAAAGGATCGATCGCTCGACCTGGACCCCGCTCTTTCCCGCCTACCTCGCCGTCGTGAACACGGAGACGAACACCCTCGTCGACGCGAACCCGTCCGTTCCCGGTACGCAGGGGATCGCTCTCCTCGCGTCGAACCCGAACGGGCCGATGCTCCTCGACGAGGGCGCGGGAAAGATCTACCTCGGCGAGACCGGGGCCTATTTCGCCCTCGACGGCGGAATCGAGAGGATCGACGCGGCCACGCTCGCGTCGGAGGGATGGGTCGTCACCGAGAACGCTCTCGGCGGCGATCTCGGTGTGTTCACCCTCTCGGGCGACAAGGGCTACGCCGCCGTTTCGAGCGATTGGTTCTACACGACGAATCTCGTCTCCTTCCGCACATCCGACGGAGCCCTCAACGGAACGCACTACACCACGGACGGCTTCGTTCCGGACATCGAGTGGGACACGGCGACCGCGCAGGTCTTTCTCGCCGATCGCAAGATCACGCAGCCGGGGGTTCATCTCTTCGACGCGGCGACGGGCACGCGGCTCACGATGGCTCCGCGGAACACCGGCCTTCCGCCCGCCGATCTCGCGGTCTATCGAACCGTCATCGCGGCGATCGACACGAGCACGGGGAGCGAGGCGGCCCGCTCGGGGCGAGCCGCATGGGCGGAGCCGAACCCCTTCAACCCCTTCCGCGAGCCTACCGCTCTCTCCTTCGCGGCGCTCGGCGCGGACGGGGGCGCGCTCGAAGCGAGCATCTTCGATCTTCGCGGGCGCCTCGTGCGCGTGCTTCACGATGCGGAGAGAGGCCCGACCGGAATCGCGCGATTCCATTGGGACGGGAAGGACGACGCGGGGCGCGAGATGCCGTCCGGAGTCTACTTCTATCGTGCGACAGAAGGAGAGGGAAGAGGACGAGTTCTTCTTGTGCGATGATGCGAAGGAGCGCTCTCGCCGCCGTCGGGGTCCGTTCCACATCCGGAAGGAAGAAGGAGGGCGATTGAGACAAGAAGGATTGGGCGGCGGCGCGTCATTTCGGCGCCCTCCGCCCGAAGGCCGCGCTCAGCGCTCCGGATCCCATGGTTCCTCCTCGACGCCGGCCCGCCGGTTCGCCGCCCGCGCGGCGACGAAGAGATAGTCGGAGAGGCGGTTCAAGTAGACGATGATCCCCGCGGGCACGCTTTCGCCGCGTTCCACAAGATCGACGACCGATCGCTCGGCTCGCCTGCAAACCGTTCGCGCGAGATGCAAGTGCGCTCCGGCCGCCGTCCCGCCCGGAAGAATGAACCGTTTCAATTCAGGAAGCTGTTCTTCGAGAAGGTCGATTGCGCGCTCGAGGGCAGCGGTCTCTTCCGCGCCGGGCGGAACGACCTTCGTCTTCCCGGCCGGATCGGCGAGCGCTCCTCCGACTCGAAACAGTTGATGTTGAATCGATCGAAGAGTGCGCGCGATGTCCCAGCCCGGGTCGAGACCGGAGAGGGCGACCCCGACGGCGGAGCCGAGCTCGTCGACTTCTCCGTATGCGCGGACCCGCGGGTGGTTCTTCGGAACCCTCTCGCCTCCGAAGAGCGAGGTTTCCCCCTCGTCGCCGCCCCGTGTGTAGATCCTCGCCATAGCGTTCTCAAGATAGCCCGAACCCGCCTCACGGTAAAGCAGAACGCGCGGTCGGCCTTCCGATAGAACCGCGCCCGATTCGACCTTCGCGGCGGAGACGTCGCGGGCCCCGCAAGGCGAGTCGCGGGGCCCGGCGCGAGGCGGGCCGACGCGGAAGCGGGCCCCCTCTCGGTCGGTATTGTCTATCGGTACCGGATACCCGAGCGAACCCGGCACCTAGCCTAACTGCAACCCGAAGTCGAGCCGCAGTTGGTGCATCGATAGCAGGATCCGCTCCGAACCATGAGCGATCCGCATTCGTAGCACGCCGGAGCGTCCGACTGCGCCTGAAATACCCACTTCTCGCGCGCCTCGATGCTCTGCGGGCTTTCCAGCGGGATCGGAACGATCCCAGCGCTTCGCTCCCCCGGTGCTCCTCCGGCGCCGAAGAGCTCGGTCTGGCGAGAGGCCGCGTCCTGCCCCTCCTTACCCTCCCGCTCGCTCAAGAACCGAAGAGAGAGCCAGCGGAAGATGTAGTCGAGGACCGACTTCGCGATCGGGATCTCCTTGCTGTTCGTGAATCCTGAAGGCTCGAACCTCATATGGCTAAACTTGTTGCAGAGCACCTCCAGGGGCACTCCGTATTGCAGCGCCATCGACACGCACGTCGCGAACGCGTCCATGAGCCCCGAGACGACCGACCCCTGCTTCGACATCGTGAGGAAGATCTCTCCGGGCATTCCGTCTTCGTAAAGACCGACGGTGAGGTATCCCTCGTGTCCTCCAATGCTCAGCTTGTGCGTGATCGAACGCCGCTCGTCCGGAAGCCGCCTGCGGACTGCTGACCCGACCTTCTCCGGCGCTGCAGTCACCCGCGCCGTCGTGAGGGGCTGCGTTCGCTTCGAGCCGTCGCGATAGATCGCGATCGCTTTGATGCCGGTCTTCCAAGCCTCGATGTAGACGCTCGCGATCTCCTCGGGGGTCGCCTCGGTCGGCATGTTCACCGTCTTCGAGATCGCCCCGGAGAGAAACGGCTGCACGGCGGCTATCATGCGCACATGGCCCATGTAGGAAATCGAGCGCACTCCGTCCATGGGCTTGAACGCGCAATCGAAGACGGGGAGGCTCTTCTCCTTCAGCCCGGGAGCCGCCTCGATCGTGTCGTTCTTGTCGATGTAGTCGAGGATCTCCGCGACGCAGGCACCGTCGTAGCCGAGAACCTTGAGGGCGAGAGGGACCGTCCGGTTCACGATCTTCATCATTCCGCCGCCGACGAGCTTCTTGTACTTGACGAGCGCGATATCCGGCTCGATGCCGGTCGTGTCGCAGTCCATCATGAACGCGATCGTTCCGGTGGGCGCGAGAACCGTCACTTGCGCGTTGCGGAAGCCGCGCTTCTTCCCCTCCGCGAGCGCCTGTTGCCAGACCTGCTCCGACGATTCCCAGAGGGAGCTCGGCAGCGTGTCGGCCGGGATCTCCTTGGCCGCATCGAGGTGCTTTCGAATGACGCGGAGCATCGGCTCGCGGTTCTTCTCGAAACCCTCGAAAGGTCCCAGCTTCGCGGCGAGACGCGCGGACTGGAGATACGCGCGCCCGCCCAGCAGCGAGGTGACCGCCGCCGCGTAGGCTCTCCCCTCGTCGGAATCGTAAGGGAGCCCGCTCGACATCAGAAGCGCGCCGAGGTTCGCGTAGCCGAGGCCGAGGGGCCGGAACACGTGTGAGTTCTCCTCGATCGCCTTCGTCGGATAGCTCGCGTTGTCGACGATGATCTCCTGCGCGGTGATCATGATGTCGACCGAATGGAAGAAACGTTCGACGTCGAAGGAACCGTCGTCGCGCCGGTAGCGCATGAGGTTCAAGGACGCCAGGTTGCACGCCGAGTCGTCGAGGAACATGTACTCGGAGCACGGGTTCGACGCGTGGATCCGCCCGCTGCTCGGACAGGTGTGCCAATCGTTGATCGTCGTGTCGAACTGCATGCCCGGATCGCCGCAGACGTGCGCCGCCTCGGCGATCCAGTTCATCAAGTCGCGCGCCTTGAACGTCTCCACGACCTTGCCGCTCGCCACCGCGCGGGTCTTCCACTCCCGGTTCTCGACCACGGCGTTCATGAAGTCGTCCGTCGCGCGGACGCTGTTGTTCGAGTTCTGGAAGTAGACCGAGGAATACGCGTCGCCGTCGAGCGAGCCGTCGTAGCCCGCGTCGATGAGCGTCCACGCCTTCTTCTCCTCTTCCGCCTTGCACCGGATGAACTCGACGATGTCCGGGTGATCCAGGTTGAGGATCACCATCTTCGCGGCGCGGCGCGTCTTCCCTCCCGACTTGATCACGCCCGCGAAGGCGTCGTACCCCTTCATGAACGAGACGGGACCCGAGCAGCTTCCGCCGCTCGAAAGGCATTCGCGAGAGGAGCGGATCGGAGAAAGGTTGGTGCCTGTGCCCGAGCCCCACTTGAAGAGCATCCCTTCGGTCTTCGCAAGCTGGAGAATCGACTCCATCCGGTCTTCCACGGAGTTGATGAAGCACGCGGAGCACTGCGGTTTCTTCTCGATGCCCACGTTGAACCAAACCGGGCTGTTGAAGGCGGCGTTCTGGTGCAGGAGCAGATAGATCAGCTCGTGGTGGAAGACGTCGCGATCCTCTTCCGTCAGGAAGTAACCGCCCGCCCACCCCCAGTCGGTGATCGTCTGGGCAACCCGACCGACCAGCTGCCGGAGGCTCTTCTCGCCGTGCGGGGCCGGCTTGTTCTTGTGAAAGTACTTCGATACGGTCACGTTGGTCGCGAGCTGCGACCAAAAAGTCGGGAACTCGAGGTCCTTCTTCTCGAAGACGACCTCACCCTTTTCGTTCGTGATCGACGCCGTGCGGGACTCCCACTCCACCTCGTCGAACGGATGCACACCGGGGGTTGTGTACATCCTCCGGAAGGCCAGTCCCTCCTGGCGATCCGGGAAGTTGAACGCCGCCTCGCCCATGATTCCCCTCGCTGCGACCCCGCTCGCTCCCATCAACCCTTGCCTCCAACCGCCGCTTCGCCGTCCGAGAATGGGGGCACGATCCCCGATGCGGGAGGCACGCCTCCCGGGCGAAACAGGCGGGCATCGGCTGCCCTGGAACCGACACGCCCATACGGAACATCGTGCCGGCCTACTATACAAATGTCAAGCGAAAGAGAGGATGCTTCTCCGGATCGAGGAAGGGTTCAGAGGAAAGAACTCCCGCACCCCGAGCACGTTCGGAGCTCACAAGAAGCTACTTCACAAGAGGATAACCCAGCAAGCTCCGAAGCGGAGTCACGATCGAACCCGAATCCGCTTCAACATATAGCGATCCGGAGACACCCGAGTCACAATATCTGCGACACGTCGCACTATAGGAGCGCCCCGAAAACCTGTCAAACAAAAACATCGGTGCGCGAAAGAAAACTCTATCGCGTTTTTAAGCAACGAGTTGTGGGGCTACCTCGCGGACCGCCCGCCGGAGCCCCCTCGGACCCACACGGGCCCCCGGGAGGAGTTCCTCAGCATGTTTCGCTATGAAAATCAACGGGTTGTACCTCCTATTCCCCACGCGCGCGCCTGTCGGGGAGGACGAACGGAGCAGAACCCGCGGTTCGACGCCCGGAAACCGCCGAAAAATCAGGGAGATCCGACGCTCGTCCGCCCGGGTCGGCCGCGGGATTCCCGGGATCGCCCAAAGGCCGTCTTCTTTCTCCCCGGCCGCACACCAAAGGGAAACGCCCTCCCTTTTCGGAGAGGGCGCTTCGCGATGCATGAGGAGACCTACCTAGTCGATCGTGCCCGGGATCGTGATCGACGCGTTTCCGTTCAGGCTCGTCACCTGAATCGTCACGAACACGGCCAGCGGGGGATCGGGATCCCCCGGCAGCGCGTCGGCGAGATAGAACGAGAAGGATGTGTACCCGCCGATCACGTCCGGCAACTCGAACTGGATGTCTCCCGCGAGCGTTCCGGAAGTCGTCGTCACCTCGACGCTCGTGTGATGCGTGAGCGGGTTGCCGTAGACGTCGTGCAGTTGATACGTGAAATACTGCGAGCCGCCGTCCGCGATCGAGAAGGTCGTCGGGGCGACGACGATCGGCGCGGTCGAGCCGCTCATCCGGAAGGAAGTCTGCGCGGTGATCGGGTTGCCGAGAGAGTCCGCCGTCTGCGCCGTCACCGTAACCAGGCCGTCGCCGGGGCGCGGGTTCTTGGAGACGAACGTCGCCTTCGCGCGCCCGTACGCGTCGGTCGTGTCGGAACCGGTGACGCCGCCGTAGTTCGTCGAGAAGTAGACGACCGTCCCCTCGGGTACCGGGTTCGAGAAGCGGTCGTAGACGAGCGCGAGGATAGGGTTCTCCCAGTTGTCGTAGATCATCCCTGGGATGTTCAGCGTGTCCGCCGCTACGTCCAGATGCGTCGGATGCGGGAGGAACCCGTGGATCGCGATCGGGATCACCTGCGACTCGACGGCCGGGCTGACCGAAGAGATGCGGGCAACGGTCTCCGTGACGCCGGGCCGCGTCCCGCTGACGAGCGTCGCGCGCACGCGTCCCATCGCGTCGGTCGTATCGGCGGTCGGATGGAGATACTCCCCGCCTCCCGTCGCCGCCTTCAGCTCGAAGACGACGCGCGTCGGGCTGTCCGGACCGATCGGAATCCCGTTCTTGTCGTAGACGCGGAAGATCATCGTGGCCGCTTCCGGAGCGCCGGTTCCCTGAACACGGATCGCGTCGCGGGAGAGCGAGTCGAGGAGGATCGCCGAGGGCGCATCCGAAAGAAGCGAGAGCCTAAGTTGCGCCGAAGCGCCGCCGGCCGAGGCGTCGATCCGCGCCTCGCCCGCGCCGAACGCCGCGGTGTAGAAGACGCGCGCGTTTCCCGTGCTGTCGGTCGTCGCGCGCGGCTCGATCGCGCCGCGCGTCGCGGCGAAGCTCACCTCGATCCCCGCGCCCGCGCGGTTTTCGTGCGCGTCGAAGACGGCGGCCGCGATCGCGGACCTCTCCACGCCGTTCGCGAGAAGCGCGCTCGGGTTCGCCGAGAGATCGATGCGCGAGGGCGCGCCGGGAACGTAGCGAACCGCGATCGTGTCGGCCGCGCCGCCCGCCTCTGCGCGGATCGTCGCGACCCCGCTTCGCGTCCCGCTCATGAGGACCATCGTCGCTGCGCCCCCCGCCGTCGCCGCGAGCCCGCTCACGGTTCCGCCCCCCGAGAGCATCTCGAAGCGGACCGGCGTTCCGTCGGGGACCGCGATCCCGGTCGAGTCGAACACGGCCGCGCGGAGCAAGGCCGTGCTCACGCCGTCCGCGACGATCAAGGACGGTCCTGCGGTGAGGACGAGGCTCGCGGGCCGGAAGCTCGTCGCGAAGCGGACCTCGACCGACTCGACGAGCGCCCCCGCGAAGCGCGCCTTCACCGTCGCGACGGCCGATTCGGATTCGCTCGTCAGCGTCGCGACCGCCCTCCCGTCCGTTCCGGTCGTGACCGGCGAGGAGACCGCACCGCGGTCGGTCTCGAACTCGATCGAAAGCCCCGCGAGCGGTGTCGATTGTTCGGAGAGAAGAGTCGCCGCGATTTGGCTCGCGCTCTCTCCGTCCGCGTTCACGATCGAAGGGTCCGCCACGAGGCGCATCGTGATCGGCGCGAACTGGACCTCCGTATCCGCGGCGAGAGATGTTCCGACATAAACTTTGACACCGGCCGTGTCGGGGGAGGTTCCGCTCGTCAGGCGGGCGACCGCGATCCCCTCTCCGTCGGTCGTCTTCTCTCCCTCGATCGAACCCGCGCTCGCGGCGAAGCGGAGCACCGACCCCACGACCGGAACGCCGCGAGTCGTTTCCGTGAGAACCGCGACAAGCGAGGCGGCGCTTACCCCGTCCGCGGGAATCCTCGCGGGAGACGCGCCGAGCGAGACGCTGACCCCGAGGAATGCCTGATCCGCGCACGCGGATCGCGCGGCGGCCGCGAGGGCCTCCACCGAGACTCCGCTCTTTCCCGGCGAGTCGAACGCGTCCCCCTCGGTCCCGATCCGAACGATTCTTGCCGCGTCAAACAGTTCTTGCGGCGCGAGCGGCCCGGTCTTCCCCTTCGGGAGCGCGGTCGAGTCGGCTCGTTCGGAGATCGACGCGCAGACGCGCGAGACGAGATCCTGCTTCGAGTACACGCTTAGGAGCGTCGCGGACGCGCGGCCGTCCTGATCCGTGACCGCGGAGGGGGTGATCGCTCCGACCGAAGCGCTGAAGCGAACGGCGATCCCCTCGAGCGGAGCTCCCCACTCGCTGAAGATGTAGACATAGATCGGCTTCTCGTCCGATCCATCCGCGAGCAACGTGCCGGCCCCTCGATCCAGAACCGGATCGTCCGTCGGGAGAGTGCCCGGGCCGGTCGGTCCCTCGTCCTTCGCCTCGCAAGCAAGCAAGATCACGAGGGAGAGAACGAAGAGGCCCAGACTGAACCAGATACCGATCGTCCTCCGATCCGTTCGGGATCGAATGCCCATACCCACGGAAATCCTCCTTCTCCGCCCTGAGCGGAGCGCCCGGAGCGCGCGGCGCCGCGCCTCTCGGAACCCGGGACTCGAAGCGGGCCGCTCGTGAGCGAATCGCGGACGTCTTGGAAACCCCGCGCCGCCCCTTCCGCTTCTTCGCCCTATGAGGCGCCCCGGACGAACTCGATGCTCTTGATCTTGCGCCCGGGGATTCGGACCTCGCCGACCTGATCGCTCCCCGCGACCCCGCTGGTCTCGGGGACCATTTCGCATCGGAAGCGAAGACCGTCGTTCATCTCGATCACCACGCCGTGGAAAGCACTCGTGAACTCGGGACGGTCCTGGGTCACGCTCCGGATCTCCGACAGCGAGATACGGGTGCGGGCGCCCCCGTACACCACGAGCACGCTCGATCGATCGACGCGGAAGTCGGCGATCGCATCCCAGTTCGAAGATCGGAAGAACCCGAAGTTCGCCAGCGCGATCTCTTGGCCCTCCCACGTCGTGACGCGAACCCAATCCGCGCTTTCCGAAAGCGCCGATCCGGTGATGAGCGCGAGCAGAAGCAAGGCCGAAACGATCGTTCGGGCCATAATAACTCCTTGATAAATGAACCAATCCGGGCGCGGGGGATCTCCTCCCGCGCTTCCGCTACTTCTTGCTCGCCGCCTGCCGGCCCTTCCGCCTCGAGCGCACCACGAAGTACAGAATGCCGATGATGATCAGCGCCGGAATTAGAATGCTCCAAGAGATGTTCATTGTCTCGAACCTCCTCCCGAGAGCCCCCTATTGGGCCTCGGACAGCGCGCGGATCAGCTGGATCATTCCCGGACCCAAGATCACCAGAAGCAACGTCGGAAAGATGAAAAGGATCAGCGGAAAGACCAGCTTCACCGCAACCTTCCGGGCTCTTTCCTCGGCCCGGTGTCTTCTGCGGACCCTCAAGTTGTCCGCGTGAATCCGAAGCGATTTCGCGACGCTCGTTCCCAAGCGTTCGGTTTGGATGAGAATCGCGACGAGCGCCTTGATGTCCTCGATGCCCGTGCGGAGCGCGAGATTCTGGAGGGCGTCGCTGCGCGAGCTGCCGGCTAGCATCTCGCGGTTCACCATGCGAAGCTCTTTGCTGAGCGGCGGACAGACATGCTCGATCTCGGTTCCGACCCGGTGGATGGCCGCGTTGAGACCAAGCCCGGCCTCGACGCAGATCACCATGAGATCGAGCGCATCGGGGAGACCCAGAACGATTTCCTCCTGGCGTTTGCCGATGCGGATCCAGAGAATGAAATCGGGAAGAAGAAAGCCGGCGACCAGCGCGGCGGCCCCGATGAGAAGAACCTGCGGCGCGGCGCCCAAGTAGCGAAACCCAAGAACGACCGCGGTTGCTCCGACGACGACCGCTCCGAGAAACCGAAAGCCGACGAGGATCGGGAGGGTCTCCCGCCACGAATGGCCGGCGCGCACGAGTCGGAGGCGAACGTCTTCTCCGAGGAACGACTCGGGGAATACTCCGGACAAGACGCCGAGGAAGCGGCCGAAACCGCGCTTCTCCCCCTCGCGGATCAGGCTCGCCGGCTGGCGGCGCCCCGGGATCTCTCTTCGCGAGAGGCTTTCCAGGCGCTCGTCGAGAGCCGTCTTCGGCCGGCGCCCGAGAAGAAAGATCGCCACCACGACGAGGAACACCGCCGCGAAGACGAGAAGAACGCTCGCAAGAAGCACGGTCCGGCCCATCGCTACACCTTGATCCGCACGATCTTTCGGATCGTGAAGATACCGATCAGCATTAGAAAGAGACACGCGACGAGCATGTACTTGCCGATCGGATCGGAGACCAGAATCGCGAGATACCCCGGCGCGATGATCGAGAGGATGATCGTCATCACGAAGGGAAGGAGAACGAGCGCCGCTCCCGAGAGACGTCCCTGAGCCGACAGCACCCGCGCCTCCGAGAGGATTCGGAACCGGTCGCGGATGATCGACGTCGTGTTGTCGAGGATCTCGGCGAGGTTCCCTCCTGTTTCCCGCTGGAGGACGACGGCCGTGACGAAGAAGCGGACGTCCGGGATGTCCACGCGCCGGTTCATCCGGTGAAGCGACTCCCGGATGTCGAGACCGAGGTTATGCTCTTCCGTGACAACCCAAAACTCGCCGCCGACCGGATCGGGCATCTCGTGCGCCACGATTCGGAGCGCTCCCGAGAACGCCATCCCGGCGCGAAGCGCGTTCGCGATCAGCTCGAGCGCGTCGGGGAACTGTTCGGTGAACTTATGAAACCTCTTTCTTCTTCTCTGGGCGACGATGAGATACGGGAGGAGCCCGAGGATCACGAAGAGGACGGGGCCCACGAAGAAGAGACGGCTCAAGTGGGAGCCGAGAAGAAGGCCGCCGAACGCGAGCGTCAGCGTGAGCAGGATGAACGACCCGACGCTGAGAGAGACATTGGCCTGCGCGAGAAAGAGACTGATCGCCGATCCGAGCTTTCCGGCGGAGAGGAGCTTCTCGAGGGGAGGAATCTCGCTGTAGCGCCGGAGACGGATAAGATCGAGGTCGCCCGGTCCCGCGGCGGCCCCGCCGCCGATCTCCTTCACGCGCTCGCGGAGCTTCTTCACGCCGCGGCCGGACTCGACGAGAAGAAGCGCGCCGAGCGCGACGAGGAGAACCGAGACGAACACTAGAAGGATCACGCCGGATTGCATCATCCACCCGTTACAGCGAGCTGAAGATCCCCTGCGGAAGGTTCACTCCCGCGAGAACCAGCCGGTTCAAGAAGCTGGGCGAAACGCCGGTCGGCCGGAAACGCCCGAGCACCTCGCCGCTCTCGCTCACGCCGGTCCGCTCGAAGACGAAGATCTCCTGCGTGGACACGACCTCGCCTTCCATCCCGGTGACCTCGGAAAGGCTCACGATCTTCCTGGTTCCGTCGCTCAGACGGGAGACCTGGACGATCAGGTCGAGCGCAGAGGACATCATCTCGCGCATCCCCTTCTCGGGGAGCGAGTACCCGGTGAGAAGCATCAGGGTCTCGAGGCGAGCGAGCGCGTCCCTCGGCGAGTTCGCGTGGATCGTCGTGAGCGACCCCTCGTGTCCGGTGTTCATCGCCTGGAACATGTCCATCACTTCATCGCCGCGGACCTCGCCCACCACGATCCGGTCGGGGCGCATGCGGAGCGCGTTCCTAACCAGATCCCGCTGCGTGACCTCGCCCGAACCCTCGATGTTCGGAGGGCGCGTTTCGAGGCGCACCACGTGCGGCTGCTGGAGCTGGAGCTCCGCCGCGTCCTCGATCGTGACGATCCGCTCTTCGGGCGGGATGTAGCCCGAGAGAATGTTGAGAAGCGTCGTCTTTCCGGAGCCCGTTCCGCCGGAAATGAGCACGTTGAGCTTCGCCTTCACCGCCCCGCGGATGAGCTCCGCCATCTCCGCCGTGATGCTGTTCAGGCGGATCAGGTCGTTCATGAAGAGCTGGCGCACGCCGAAGCGGCGGATCGAGAGAACCGGCCCGTCGATCGCGAGCGGCGGAATGATCGCGTTCACGCGCGAGCCGTCGGGAAGACGGGCGTCCACCATCGGCGAGGATTCGTCGACGCGCCGGCCGACGCGCGAGACGATTCGGTCGATCACCTGCATGAGGTGCGAGTCGTCGCGGAAGCGCGCGTTCGTGAGCTCGAGCTTTCCGTAGCGCTCGATATACACCTGGCCGTGGCCGTTGACGAGAATGTCCGAGACCATCGGATCGTGGAGAAACTGTTCGATCGGGCCGAGGCCGAGAGTCTCGTTTCGGATCTCCTCGATCAGCCTTCGCCGGTCGAATTCGGTGAGTTGGACTCCCTGCTCCACGAGAAGCGCCTCGACGACGCGCGTCACCTGATCGCGGAGGTCGCCCGCCTCGAGCGATTCCCAAACGGAATAGTCGATCCGCTCGACGAGCTGCCGGTGCAGGTGCTCCTTGAGCTCGCGGAGCTCGTCGCGAGGCTCGTCCTTGCGCGGCGCGAAGAGCGGGCTCTTCGGGGGAGACTCCGCCGTTTCCCGCGCCGAAGGCTGCGCGGGGCCTTCCGAATCTTCTCGCCCCTTCTTCCCGATCTTCATCCTCTCTCGAAGACCCACGTCACTCCTCCCGGCTCTTGCCGAAGAGACGCCCAAGGACGCCGCTTCGGCTCTTCGCGCTCGTCACGACCTCCTCCGCGCTCTTCCCGGCGACCTTGCGGCAGAACTGAACGAGGCTCTTCGCGATCTCGCTCTCCTCCGCGCCGACGACGACCGGAGTGCCGGTGTTGATCCCGTTCATGATGCGAAGAAAGTCGTTCGGGAACTTCCAGAACGCCTCGAAACGAAGGCTCTCCTGGACGTCCTCGAGGCGGATGATCCCCCTCGGATCGTAGCGATTCATGACGATTCGAACGCGCGCTTCGCTGTACTGCAGATCCCGAAACACGTCGAGGCATTTCTTGAGGTTTCGAAGAGCGGGAAGGCTGAGCTCGGAGACGACGAAGATCTCGTCCGAGCAGTCGAGGATCTCGAGCGTCCGCTCGTCGAAACCCTTGGGCGTGTCCACGACGACGTAGCTGTACGCGGACCGGAAGAGCTCGATCGTCCTCGTCGCCTGGCTCGGCGTGATCGACTCGGCCTCGGCCGGCGTCTTCGGCTCGGCGAGCACCGAGATGCCCGAATCGTGCTTCGCGAGAAAGCCGTCGACCGAGTCGGGGGTCACCTTGTCGAGCTGCGTGACGAGATCGTAGACGGTGTAGTTCGGATTCAAGTTGAGGAAGCTCGCCACGTTCCCGAGCTGGAGATCGAAATCGACGAGCCCGACCGGCCCGAGCCCTTCTTTCGCGAGGCCCGCGGCGGTGTTCGTCGCGAGGGTCGTCGTCCCCACGCCCCCCTTGTTGCTGAAGAAGGTAATGAGCCGGCCCCTTCGCGCGCCCGCCCCCTCGTGGCGCGAGGGATCTCTCAGGATCTTCTCGATCGATTTGGTTAAGACATGAAGCTCGACCGGCCTGAGGAGAAACTCCTTCGCCCCCGCGCCCATCGCCTTCAGGATGAGATCCGGGTTCTTGTGAGGAGATGAAACGAAGACCGCCGTTCGCGGCATTTCCGCGTGAACGTCCGCGGCGAGGCGCATGCCGGCGTCGTCCATCCCGCCCACCTCGACGAGGACAAGATCCGGCCGGTTCTGGCGGATCAGCCGGTGGCCGGTCGCCGGATCCGCGGCGTCCCCGATGACATCGACCCCGGGAAGGACCGCAAGGTGCGAGAGGATCGCCCGTCTCGTCACTTCGTCGGAATCGACCACGATGACTCGAAGATTGCTCATAGGTGCTGCTCCGTCGTCTCCGTCTATTCCTCTCCCGCCCACGGAAGCTCGGGAATCTCGGTCGGCGCGAGCGGCTCCACGATCTTCGGCGAGACCAGGATGAACAGTTCGGTTTCGGTTCTCGAGCTCGTGCTGCTGCTGAAGAACGCGCCGAGGAGCGGAATGCTTCCGAGAAGCGGGATCTTCGAAACAAGCTCGGTTTCCGTCGCGGTGAGAAGACCGCCGATGACGAACGTCTCGTCGTTCCGTAGCTCCACCGTCGTCGAGGCTTTGCGGGTTCGGATCGCCGGGATGTTGAAGCCGGCGAGCGTGATCGCGTTCGCGTAGTCGAGGCTGCTCACCTCCGGCTCCACCTCGAGCCGAACGAGGCTCTCCCCCACGACCGTCGGCATGAAGCGAAGCCGGACACCGAACTCCTTCCACTCGATCGTGAAGAAGGCCGAACCGGCGGTCACCGTCTGCGACACAGGGATCGGGATCTCCCCGCCGACGAGGAAGCTCGCCCTCTCGCCGTTCAGACAGATGAGATCCGGCTTCGCGAGAAGCCGAAGACCGCCGTCCTCGTCGAGCGCGTGAACGATCGCGGAGATCTCCTCCTCCTTGCCGACGTATTGGATGAGGCCGCTCACCCCGACGCCGAGGCGGAGAGGATCGCTCGGCGATTGGACGTTCCCCGCGTAGCCGGCGATCGTCTTGTCCCCCTCGACCACGCGATCCGACCGATCCTTGATGAGCCAATCGATCCCGAGCTCGTTGAACGCGTCCCGGTTCGTCTCCACGACGCGCACGCGAAGCTGGATCTGCTCCTTCGTCCGGGCGCTCACGATCTTGAGCGTGTAGTCGTAGTGGGCCTGCCTTCTGTCCCACACGATGAGAGACGTGCTCCCCACGATCTTCCCGTGCAGGAGAAGCTGGCGCGGCGTGACCAGAAGGACGTCCGCCATCTCCGGGTCGGTGATCGAGACCGTCTCGACGTCGAAGTCGAACTCGAGGACCCGCGAGTGCCGCTCGAGGACCTCGATGATGCCGCCCGGCTTCGGCGTGTCCGCCCCGGGATGGCCGGCCCAGCCTGCGATCAGGAGAACCACGAACGCGGTCCGGATCATTGCATTTCTCATCGGTTCCTCTCCATGAGAGCTAACGACGCCTCGTGCTCGGCGTTCCGCGCCTGGCCTTCGCCGTGTCCGGCAACATCACCGGCTCCTCTTCCTTCGCCTCTCCGCCTCGAATGACCGTTCTCCCAGGAGGCGGGAGCGCCGGCTCCTGCGGCGATTCGACCTTCGGGGGAGCCCTGCGAACCGGAGCGGCTTCCGCCTTCTTCTCCGGTCCGCGGATGATGTCCTCCATCTTGACGGCGTAGGTCGTCAGCGTGTCCCGGTCGGCCGGGTTCCGGAGCGCGAGGAGGATCTTTCCTTGATGCTGCGCGAGCGCGAGCTTCTCCGCGTCCTGCGGCGTGGTGAGGAGCGTGATCTGCTGCGTGCTGATCGCCTTGTTCCCTTCGGTATCGGTCTTGGTCCCCGAGGCGATGACCTCGACGTCCTGCAAGACGATCTGCGTCACCGGATCGCTCGTCATCCCCGCCTTCGAGAGCGTGACGAGGACGTCCACGCGGTCCCCCGGAAGAACGAAGCCGCTCACGCCGGAGACCTCGTCCACCTTCACGCTGCTCGCGCGTAGCTTCTCCGGAATCCGGAGCGAAAGCCCGCCTCCCTTCGACGAGAGCTTCGCGGCGATGATCGGCTCGTTGGTCACGAGAAAAACCTTCGTGACCTGCCCGATGAGGCTGTCCGCCTCTCCGTACGCGCCGGACGGCAGGCTCCCCGTCGGATAGTCGACCACCCTGAGGTGGCGCGGCTCGAGCTTGATGCCGTACGAGAGATCCTCCGCCGCGACGACGACCGGCGCCGTGTCGAACGCCGGCACCTCGCGCGTCGTGCTGCTTTCGAGATAGTCGCGCACGAGATAGGCCGCTCCCCCCGCGAGAAGGAACGCCACGACGATCAGAACGATGCCTCCCTTTCTCATTCCACGTTTCCTCGGTTCTCTGGCTGACTCACTCCCTCGACTCCGCGGCGCCCGCCGCTACGTAAGCGCGGGGATGAGCGCCGATACCGTCCCGATGGCGATCGCGACCCCGTAGGGAATCTTCCCGATGGAAACCCACCGGCTCTCCTCGGAATCCGAACGCGCGGGGAAACCGAACCTGCGGCCGGCGAGGCCGGCCACGAGCCTCGCGAGGCTCACGATCCCCTTCCGAAGTTCGCCCCGAAGCGCCAAGAACATGAGCGCGATCAGCCCGCCCGCGATGAGCGAGTGCAGGAAGACGTCCAGAATCGCGCGCGGGCCGAGAAAGCCGCCGAGCGCCGCCAGCAGCTTGAGGTCCCCGGCGCCCATCGCCTTGATGAGATACGCGGGCAAGAGAAGCCCGAAACCGACGAGAAGCCCGCCCGCCGCGAGGAGGAGCGCATGGGCGCCCCCCGCCGCTCCGAGCCCGAGAGCGAGAAGGGCGGAAGGATACGTCAGCGAGTTCGGGATCCTTCGCGCGCGGATGTCGAAGTAGGCGGCCGCGAGAACGAGACCGAGCGAGAGGGCGATGGCGAGCGGCTTCGGGCTCATCGGCACGCCCCCCGGAGCGAACAAGTTCGCCCATCAAGAAAGGAACGGTCCTCGGATGCGCTTCCAAGAAGGACCGACCCGCCTCGACGTGCGGGCGGTCCGTAGCGATCCTCCGGGGGCGTTGATTGAACGGCTCCGTCCGGGATCCGCCCAGACGGTCGATTCCAACGAGAAACGGAACGCGCTCCCGATCACCGCTCCGCGAGGAGCTTGTCGATCCGCCAGGAGAGGACCTTTTCGAGGATCCGTCCGCTCGTCTCCGACTCGGTCTCCGCGTAGCGCACGTTCCCTCTCCGGTCGAGGACGAGAATCGCCGGCAGGGCTCCGATCTCGAACGCCCTCGCCTTCTCCTCCCAGTCCTTCTCTCCCGCGGTGAAGACGGTTGTCGTCTCGATCTTTTGATCGTCAAGGAACGGACGGACGAGCCAGATATCCCGGTCCGTGTTGACGGCGAGGAAGCGGACATCCTTCCCCCCGTAGCGCTTTCTCGCGCTCTCGATGCGCGCGAGCGCGTCCGTGCACGGCTCACACCAGGTCGCCCAGAAGACGAGGACGACGACCCTCCCCTTCCATTCGGAGAGGTTCGCGACGCTCCCGTCCGCGGCGACGAGGGAGAGGTCTGGCGCCGGACGAACCTTCTCGTCGGCGAGCTTGCGTCGGCGAAGGCTCTCCTCCGCGCGAAGGACAAGATCGTCGACGTGCGCGCGGAGGCCCGAGCTTTCGGCGCGGATTTGATCGAGGGCCGCCCACGCCTCGTCGGCGCCCCCGAAGGCGGCGTTCACGAGCGGATCGGTCGCGTCGAAGGAGTTCCCCGATTCGAGAAGCGCGGCCCCGTAGTGGCGCTGCACCTCGGGAAACTCGCTCTTCGCGGCCTCCTTCAGCTGCTCGAGCGCCTCGCGGTTCCGCCCTGCCTTCAGGAGAGCCCACCCGTAGGCGTCGCGCGCGAGAAGAAGGTTCGCGTGCAAGCCGGGAAGATCCTCCGCTCCGGTCGCCGGGTTCCGCACGATCTCCTCGAGGATCCGGACGGCGCGTTCCCCGTAGCCGGCCGCGCGATCGGGAACGACCCCCGCGTCCGCGAGAAGAAGCGCAAGAGCGGAGAGAACCTCGGGATCGTCCTGCCTCGCGGCCGCCGTCCGATCGGCCGCCGCGGCGGCATCCGACGCTCGTCCCGATGTCTTCGCGTAGTCCTCGACGAGACGGATCCCGATCTCCACCGCGCGCGCGCCGCTTGGGAAGCTCCGGAGATACCCCTCGTATTCCCGGATTCTCGCCGCGCGGTCCGGCTCGGCGATCGCCTCCGCCGCCGCGCTTCTCTCGTCGGGCGTCCACTCGCCCGGCTTCCCCTCGCCCGACGCTTCGAGCGAGCGCGCATACTCCTCGCGAAAGCGCGGATCCCCGCTGAACACGCTCTCCGCCTTTCGGAACGACCGCGCCGCGGCGGCGTGATCTCCCTCTGCGGCGAGCGCGAGGGCAGCGAGATAGTTCGACCGGGCGAGCCGCTCCTTCTTCATGCGTCCCCACGAGGCGATCGGCATCTCGTCGGGGCGCGCCATCGACTCCGCGAGCGCGCCGCCGCGAAGGGCGAGATCCCTCGCTTCCGCCGTTCGAATGCCGGCGCGGAGGTACGCCTCGCTGAGGAGGAGGATGCGGTCCGCGCCATCCTCGGCGCGAACATATGCGTCTCCTTCGCGGGAGACGATCGAGGCGACGCGCGACGGATCAACGCGCGAGACCCCTTCGCGCCACGCGCCGCTCGCCACGACACCGAAGAGCATCGTGCGGACCTGATCGCTCCGTTCGGCGCTCGGGTGGTTCTCCAAGTACGCGGCCATCTTCACGATGCGGGCGCCCGGGTCCGGCTCGGCGCATGCCGTGTAGAAGGCGATTCGTTCCGCATCATCCGCCTCCGCCGGACCGGGAAGCGCCGCCGCGAAGAAGAACAGCACGAAGAATGAGATCGTTCGAAGCATGATCGCTCGGCTCCTTCCCGACCTTTCCGCTCCCAGAACACGCAACAGGGAGGGCGAACCGGTCGGGAACGGTTCGCAAGGGGGTGCTCGTCTCTCTTACTACATTAGCGCGGCGTCGGTTCCGAGGCCAGAGGCTCCGCGAGACACCTCCGTCCTCGCCGAAACCCTTCAACGCCGGCGAGCCAACTCCTCCACCCTCGCCTTCGCTCCGGAGCGCATCGGCCCCGCGGATGAGCCGGCCGGACAGCGCACCGCTCCAGCCCTCAACATTCGAATGCCCGGGCGGCTCCATCCGCGGGCGGGCGGCGCGGCGGCCTCCGTCCGCGCCGAGGCCCATCGACGCCCCGCGAACCGACTCCTCCACCCTCGCCTTCGCTCCGGAGCGCATCGGCCCCGCGGATGAGCCGGCCGGACAGCGCACCGCTCCAGCCCTCAACATTCGAATGCCCGGGCGGCTCCATCCGCGGGCGGGCGGCGCGGCGGCCTCCGTCCGCGCCGCCCGTTCTTGACCCCCGCCGCGCCTGGGCGTACTTTCGAGCGAAGACACGCCGCAAGGAGGATCCAGTGGCCAGAAAGAAGACTATCGTTGTCGTCGTGGTGCTCGTTTCGTTCTTCTTCCTGCTCCCCGCGCTCGCCGGACTCGCGGTCTTCGGGCTTCTCTCCGAGTCGAAGCCGAAAGTGGAGAGCGGGTCGGTTCTCGCGCTCGATCTCCGCGAGACGATCGAAGAAACAACCGAGCGCCCGCTCCTCGAATCGCTCCAGGGGAAGTCGCCCGCAAGCCTCCTCGAGACCGTGCGGCTCCTCCGCGCGGCCTCTGAAGACCCGCGAATCGACGCCGTGTTCATCCGCGCCGGGATGCTCGGCGGCATCGGCTGGGCGGGTGCCGGCGAGCTTCGCGAGGCGATCCTGGAGTTCCGGAAGTCGGGGAAACCGGTTCATGTCTATATCGATTACGCGACCGACCTCGCGTACATGGTCGCCGCGGCGGCCGACCGGATCGCGATGCCCCTCACCGGGGCCTTGCTCGTCGACGGGATCTACGGCGATGTTTTGTTCTTCAAGAACCTATTCGCGAAGGCGGACATCTCGTTCGAGGAGGTCCACGTGGGCGACTACAAATCGGCTCCGGAGATCTTCACGAGGGACTCGATGTCCGAGCCGTTCCGCGAGCAGATCGAGGCGATCCTGGACAATCGTTTCGATGCGATGCTCGAGGCGATCGCGGACGGACGGTCGATGTCGCTCGAGGAAGCGCGGCGGGCGGTCGATGGCGGACCGTATCTCGTTCCGGAAATAGCTCTCGAGGCCGGTCTTATCGACACGATCTGTTTTCGCGACGATTTCGACGAGACGCTCGGCTTGGAGAAGGACGACGGTTCCCGCCTTCTCGCGATGGAGGACTATCGGGATTCCGGCGTTCTCTCCGAGAAGGAGGCCAAGCGCGCCCTCGCGCTCGTCTACGTCGTCGGCGACATCGTCCCCGGCGAGAAACGCGACGGGCTCGCCGGCCCGGAAGTCGCCGCGTCCGGCGTGATCGCCGATGCGATCGAGGAAGCGGCCGAGGACGACGAGGTCGAGGCGATCGTTGTCCGGGTCTCGAGCCCGGGCGGATCGGCCACCGCTTCCGACGACATTCTCGCCGCGCTCGAAGCCGCCAAAACGGAGAAGCCGGTGGTCGTGTCGATGGGCGATGTCGCGGCCTCCGGAGGATACTGGGTTTCCTCAGGGGCGAACCTCGTCTTCGCCGACGCAACCACGGTCACCGGATCGATCGGCGTCTTCGCGCTTCGCCCCGTGTTTCACCGTTTCTTCGATAAGATCGGGATCGGCCGCGAGGAACTGCAGCGCGGACGGAACGCGGACATCTTCGCGAGCCCGAGACCGTGGAGCGAGGAGCATCGGAACATGATGAAGGCGGGCATCGACCACATCTACGATCTCTTCCTCGCGAAGGTCGCCGCGGGACGCGGATTGCCGATCGAGGAGGTTGAGAAGGTCGCGAGCGGCCGTGTGTGGAGCGGGGAGGACGCGGCGCGCGTCAAGCTGATCGATCGGCTCGGCGGCGTTCTCGACGCGATCGACGCGGCCAAGTCGCTCGCGGGCATCCCCGCGGAGGAAGAGATCAAGATCCGCGTCTTTCCGAAGGAACAGTCGATCCTCGAGAAGATCCGCGAGGCGGATTTCGGGATTCGAGCATCCGTCGGGGCCGAGGTAAGAAGGTTCCTCGCGCGTTACGAAATCGACGCGACCGATCTTCTGCCGTACGCGGAAGAGCACGGGATCTTCTGGGCGTACCTTCCGTTTCGAATTCGGGAGTAGACACGCCGGCCTTCGGCGGGAGGACGCGCGAGAAGAGCCGATGCCCGAAAAAAGAGCGCCGCTCGACATCTATGTCGTTTCGGACGCCACGGGGACGACCGCCGAAGCGGTCGCGCGCTCGGCGCTCGTGCAGTTCGGGCGCGCGCCGGCGGTCGTGCGGCGATTTCCGTTCGTTCGGACGGAGGAGCAGATCGAGGAGATCATCGCGAGCGCCCCCGCGGGCGAGTGCATCGTGGTCTTCACGCTCGTGACCCCGGACCTCGCCTCCGTTCTTCGCGCGCGAAGCGCCGAGAAGGGGATCCCCGCGATCGACGTGATCGGACCGCTGCTCGATATCTTTCGCGACAAGCTCCGCCACGCTCCGAGCATGAAGCCCGGCGCGCTCCGCCACGAAAGCGAAGAGATGTACAAGGTCACCGAGGCGATCCACTACACGCTTCGGCACGACGACGGGCAAGGGCTCGACACGCTCGACGAGGCGGACCTTCTCATCCTCGGCGCGTCCAGGACCGGGAAGACGCCGACGAGCATCTTTCTCTCCTGCCGAAAGCTGAAGGTGGCGAACATGCCGATCGTGAACGGCATCGCGCTCCCCGATTCGGTCTACGACCTGCCGATCCCGAAGGTCGGGTTCCGCATGAATCTCGATCGTCTTCTCGAGCTTCGCGCGCAGCGCGTCGACAAGCTTCCCATCGCGGCCCTTCGCGGATACCAGGGACGTTCGAACGTCTTCGAAGAGATCGAGTACTGCGAGGCTCTCTACAAGAAGATCCCCGGCCTCCGAACGATCGACGTCACCAACCGATCCATCGAGGAGACCTCCGAGTGGATCGTGCGGAACGTGTTGTAGAGCGCCGATCCGCGCAGCTTCGGACCGCGCTCAATCCGACAGAAGCACGTCAGGTGCTTCCTCGGCCGCGCAAAGAGCGCCCTTCGGACGAATGGACGCTGTGGTACGATCCCCGAAGAGGAATCGTTGCCGCGCGGCCCCGATTCGGAAAGGAGATGAGCGTGCCCTTCGTCGTCAGGGAAGAGAACGGTGTGTGGATCTTCGAGCTCTCGGGTTTCCTCACAGGCCACGCCGACAGCTACGAGTTTCTGGAGGCGGTGCGCGGCAAGATCGCCGAGGGCTCGGAGAGGATTGTCGTCAACCTCAGCGGAATCGACAAGATCAACAGCTCGGGGATCGGCGTGATCGCGGCCGTTCTCTCCGCCGCGAGCAACGCCGGCACTTCCCTTCGGTTCGCATGCGTCTCGGAGAACATCCGCGAGGTTCTGGGGGTCGTCGGCATCGGCCGCCTCATGAAGACCCACGCATCCGTCGGAGAGGCGATCGCGGACTTGTAGAGGCGAAGCGAATGGGCTCCGCTCCGCCTCGATTCGACGGAAGAACGCCGGTTTTTTCTCGCCCGGGGAACGACGCGCGTCGAGTCGGATGGCTCCGGCGTTTGCTGTGGACCTCGGCTATCGCGATGTGATAGGATTTCCGGCGGAAAGACGGGCTGCATCCGCGCCTTGCCTTCGGCCCCTGGAGGTTCGACGTGCGTCTCGCGACCGCTTTCCTCATCGCGATCCTCTCCGCCTGCGTCTCGAATCTCGCAACCGCACGTACCTGGTACATCCTGCCGGACGGCTCGGGCGACGCGCCGACGATTCAGGCGGGAATGGATTCGGCGACCGCGGGGGACACGCTGCTTCTCGCCTGCGGCACATACTACGAGCACGGGATTTCTCTGATTTCGGAAATCTGCGTAAGGAGCGAGACGGGGTCTCCACAGTGCGTCACGGTGGATGGGCAAGAGATGGGATCGGTGCTCCGGGCCGATAGCGTCGACGGCATGACATCTATCGAGGGTCTGACGATAAGAGGAGGTCACGCCGCGACGGGGGGCGGGCTTCTCTGCATCCATGCAATTCCTCGTGTCAAGAACTGTGCGTTTCTGTGGAATGGGGCATATGGATGGCAGGGTGGAGGCGCTATCGCGTATCATTCCTCGGTTCCTCTCGAGGCATCGATCGAAGGAACGAAGTTCGTACGCAACAGCGTGGCAGATGCAGCCGGGCCAGGCGCTGTACTCGCGAGCGGAGTCTCACTATCCGTCGTGGACTGTGTATTCGAGGAGACCTCGGGGAGTGCGGTGGGCGTCGAAAACGCATCGGGCATCTTCAAGCGATGCACTTTCACGAGAAACGACTGCCTCTTCGGGGGAGCACTCGCCTTCTATCTTTGGCCGGACCACAAGATCCTCGTGGACAGCTGCCAGTTCGTTCAGAACACAGCCGAGGCCTTGGGCTCGGCCCTGTGGCAAGCATACGGGCTGGTCGAAGTGAGCAATTCAGTCTTTTGGGACAATCACGGGGGAGATGGGGGGGCTCTCTACTCCGAAGGGAGATGCCGGATCCGATCGTGCACCTTCACAAGGAACTCCACGGCCTGGTACGCGGGGGTCTTGAGCTTCGGCGGCTATTCTTGGCTCGAAGACGTCCTCGTCGCGGACAATCTGTCCAAGTCGATGGCTTGCCTCGGTTGTCCCGTCTCTTTGAGCTGTTGCGACATCTACGGCAACAGCGGCGGGGATTGGGTTCCCTGCATCGCCGACCAGTATGGAATCAACGGCAACTTTTCCGCCGACCCTCTCTTCTGCGACGCGGACGTCGGCGACTTCACCCTTCGCGCCGACTCGCCGTGTCTGCCGGGACAGCACCCAGACGGATCCGACTGCGGGTTGATCGGTGCGTTCGGCGAGGGGTGCGCGGGGCCTACGTCGGTCGAGCGGGCGACGTGGGGCGCCGTCAAGAGGCTGTGGCAATAGAGGGCGACTCCTTCTGTCCGCAGCTCCCACGCCTCTGGTCGAACCTACATTGCAGATCCAATCCGGATCCCTCGGAGGGGACGATTTCCGCTCGGCTTCTTGATCTCTCCGCGGCGTGCGTTTAGCATCGGAGCGTCGGCGGACGCGCTCCCGCGATGATCGATTCGCGGAATACGCACCGATCGGGGAATGTGGAGCTTCGATCGACGTTCGCGACCCAAGGATGCGCATCTTGCGGATTCTCGTATTCGACATCGACGGAACGCTTCTTCTTTCCGGGGGGGCGGGCGCGCGCGCGCTCGACCGCGCCTTCCACGAGCGGCTCGGCGTGCCCGAGGCGATGAAGGGGATCCATCCGGACGGCCTCACCGACTACGACATCATTCGGCGGATGGGAGAGCGCACGCTCGGCCGCGCGCTCGAAGAAGAGGATGCGGACGCGATCCGCGACCGTTATGCTTTCTACCTCAAGGATGAGCTCGCGCGCTCCGAGGGCTTCCGCGTCCTTCCCGGAGTGAAGGCGCTCCTCGATCGTCTCGCACGGGAGAAGGATCTTCTCCTCGGGCTCGCCACGGGGAACTTCGAGACGACGGGGAGGATGAAGCTCGCGCACGGCGGCCTCGACGGCTACTTCCGATTCGGAGGATGGGGCTCCGACTCGATCGACCGGTCCGCGCTCACGCGGATCGGGATCGAGAGAGGGCGGGCCCTCGCCGGCGGATCGGTTCCGGAGGGGGGCGTCCTTCTCATCGGCGACACGGTCCACGACATCCGCTGCGCGCGCGAGGCTGGGGCCCGCGTCATCGCCGTCGCGAGCGGATCGACGCCTGCCGAGACCCTTCGCGCGATGGACCCCGACTTCCTCTTCGACGACCTCACGGACATCGACCGCTTTCTCGCGGCGATTCGATAGCGGGTTTCTCGGGCGCTCGTCCGGCCCACGGATTTCCGCGCACCGGACCGTTGCGCCGGAGAAGCGGACGCGCCCCGGCGGAAGTTACTTGATTCTTAAAGCGGCTTTCGCCGCGTAGCCGGCGATCTTCGGGTTCTCGCGGAGACGCCTCATGCTGTAGGCGTACCAGTGCCTCCCGAAGGGGACGTAGATCCGCAGGCGATGGCCTGCGGCGTGGATCACGTCTCGGAGCTCCTCGTCCACCCCGAGAAGCATCTGGAACTCGTACTTCGTCCGATCGAGCCCGGTTTCCCTCACGATCCGCTCCGCTTCCCAGATCAGATGCTCGTCGTGCGTCGCGATGCCGACGTAGCAGCCCCCCTCGAGAAGCCTCCGGAGGGCGAGCGTGAAGTTCGCGTTGATCGTGTGGTGTCCCTTCCACGCGATCCGGCGCGGCTCGACGTAGATCCCCTTGCAGAGGCGGAGGTTCGCGTTCATCGCGAGGAAGTCGCCGACGTCGTCCTGCGTGCGCCGCATGTACGCCTGGATCGCGGCCCCGACGTTGTCGAACTCCTCGCGCAGTCTGCGGTAGATCCGGAAGGTCTTGTCGGTGACGCTCGAGTCCTCGATGTCGATTCGGATGAAGTTCCCCCGCTTCTTCGCCTCGCCGACGATCTCGCGCATCCGCTGAAAGCAGAATTCCTCGTCGATCAGAAGCCCGAGCATCGTCAGCTTGATCGACACGTTCGAATCGAGCCCGTTCGAGCGGATCGCATCGAGCACCTCGATGTACTCCCGGGCCGACCGTTCGGCCTGGGCGATTTCCGTGACGTTCTCGCCGAGGATGTCGACGGTCGCGAGGATTCCTCGATCGTTCAGCGCGCGGATCTCACGGATCGCGTCCGCGAGATCGGCGCCGGCGATATAACGGGAAGAGAACTTCCCGACGATCGGTTTGGGAACGAGCGGGAGAAAAGCAACGACAGCGCGATCCAGGAGGCCGATGGCCGATCACCTCCTCTCGCCGCGCGGGCGGCGGATGAGCCGAAAAACGCCGCCGCCCGAATCGGACAGCGGTCCCTCGCCCGGAGGGAGTGTAGACCTTCTGCGGCCGCCCGCACAACCGCAAAAAGCGTCCTCGCGCGCGAGCGCCCGTATTACGATAGGAGACGGAGGAAGCGGATGGGAACCGATTCGCGTCTCTTCGCGTTTCTCGAAACGATCGGCGCGCACACGGACGAGCGGCGCGGCCGTCCGCTCGCGGCGCACTTCGGCGATCCGGCATGGGAATACGACGCCGTGCGCCGCTCGGTCGGCCTCATCGACCGATCCTCTCTCGGGGCCGTGCGAATCCGGGGAGCGGATCGCGCGGCCTTTCTCGAGCACATGCTCGCGAACGACGTGAAGGATCTCGCGCCCGGAGCCGGGAGATGGAACGCGCTTCTCGCGCCGAACGGAAAGTTCATCGCGCTCTTCCGCCTTCTCGCCTTCGCCGAGTCGTTCCTCGCGCTCCTCGATCGGGAAGACGCGGTGACTCTGAGCCGCGGCCTCGACCCGTACCTGATTCTCGAAGAGGCGGAGATTGAGGATACGAGCGCCGAGTGGGGCGCGGTTCACGTCGCGGGACCGGAAAGCGGGAGGCTCCTCGCGTCTCTCTCGGGATCGCCCCTCCCGCACTTGCCGCCGGGGCATCATCGTCCCTTGTCGCTTCCCGGGATACCGGGGCCCGTCCACGCGGTGAGAGAGTGCCCCACCGGAGAGGACGGCTTCGATCTTCTTGTTCAGAGAGAGCGTCTCGTCGACGCGTGGAGGCTTCTTCTCCTCCACGAGGCGCCGAAGCCGCGTCCCGTAGGCGATGAAGCGTTCGAAATCCTCCGTATGGAGGCCGGCACCCCGCTCTTCGGCGCGGACATCGGCCCCGACCTCGGGCCGCTCGAAGCGGGACTCGAGTCGGTCGTCTCCTTCGGCAAAGGATGCTTTCCGGGACAAGAGATTCTCGCGAAGACACATCATCGCGGAAAGCCTCCGAAGAGCCTGGTCGGCCTCGCGATTGAAGGAGACCGCCCGCCCGATCGCGGATCGGCCGTGCTCGCGGACGGCGCGGAGGTCGGCCGGATCACTTCCGCGGTCCGATCAATCCATCCCGGAGGGGTGATCGCCTTCGCGGTGATCCGCACGACGATCGTCGAGAATAGACCCCCGCTCTTCGCGCGCGCCGGGGACCGCGTTCTCGCCGCGCGGCTCGCGGAACTTCCGTTCCGGTAAGAGACTCCGAAAGACGTTCTTGATACGCCGGCCTTGCCCGCGAGCGAGAGGATTGCTATCCTTTACAAAACCCCGGCGGAGCATGGACGCATGAAAAACCGTTTCAATTGGGTCTTCGAGATTCTCCGGTCCGAGTTCTTCAACGCCGCTCACGTCTACGCAAGGGGGGCCGATCCCGCGAACGACCGGGAGACGCTCTTCGCGGCGCTTCGCTCCGCGATCGTCCATGCCGAGAGACGGCGATCCGAGTTTCCGGACGAGCCCCAGTATCACCTCTATCTGGACAGCTACGTTGAGATCCTGGAAGGCGTTCTCCGCGACGCGGAAAACGGGGCCTCGATCGAACCGCTCCTCGCCGAGACGCGAAAGAAACTCGCCGCCCTCGAGGACGGCATTCGCCTTCACCTGAAGTAGAAAAGGAACGAACATGAAGCACATGACGCATCCGACGCGATGGAGACTCGTTTCGCTCGCGGTTTTCGCCGCGCTGGTCTTTCCGGGGCTTGTTCTCGCGCAAGAGGCGACGGAGAAGAAGGAGACTCAATCGGAAGTAAAGCTCCCTGCCGACTTCAACCTTCGCGACATTATGACTCCCGCGGGCAAGAGAGGACCTCTCGCCCCCGAGCTGATCGGCGAGAAGGAAAAAATGTTCGCGAGCCTCGAGCGGCTCGCGTCCGAAGGGGACAACGGAGAGGCCAACTTCGGCCCGCGGGGAGGGCGGATCATCTTCCAGGCGACGATGCCCGGCGAGCAGCACGACCAGATCTACGTCATGGACCGAGACGGCGAGAACAGATACATGGTGAGCACGGGGAAGGGACGAGCGACTTGCTCTTCTTTCTTCCCGAACGGGCAGAGGTTCGTCTACGCGTCCACGCATCTTCGCGAGGAGATTCCCGCGAAGCCGGCGGAGAGCGAGTACGAGTGGGATTTCGACGAGGCGTTCGATCTCTTCCTCGCGAACTTCCGGGGAGAAACCATCGAGCAGCTCACGGATACTCCAGGCTACGACGCCGAGTGCACCGTCTCGCCGAGCGGCAAGACAATCCTCTGGACTTCGGCGCGAGACGGGGATCTCGAGATCTACAAGATGGACATAGAGGAGCGCGTCCCCGTCCGCATCACGAACGCGAAAGGTTACGACGGCGGCGCGTTCTTCTCCCCGGACGAAACCCGGATCGTTTACCGAGCCTCGCGCACCGACAACTACAAGAACCTCGAGATCTACGTGTGCGATGCCGACGGAACGAACCACCGTCAGATCACGAACAACGGCGCCGTCAATTTCGCGCCGTGCTTTCATCCGAGCGGAGAGCGAATCGTCTTTTCGTCCAACATGGACGACCCGAGAAACTTCGAGCTGTACATGATGAAGTCGGACGGGACCGAGCTCGTGCGCGTCACGCATTCCCCCGGCTTCGACGGGTTTCCCCACTTCTCGCACGACGGGCGATTCCTGCTCTTCTGCTCGAACCGGGCCGCCCCGGAGAGCGGGGACACGCACGTCTTCGTCGCGGAGTTCAGGCCCTATTGGTAGGGAAGGCGGAGATCGAGCTCGCTGCGAGTCCCCCTCCGACGAAGAAGACCTTGTGTGCGGGTGGGTTCCTGCGATTTCAAAACGACTCGACGAAAGAGCCAAGGTAAAACTTCGCGCCGGCTTTGAATCGTCCATTCGAAAAAGTGATCGCGAAGTGCGCCGAGAAACGAGAAAGCGACTCTTCGTTGTCGCCCCGGGATCCGACCCGGACACCCTGACTGAGAACTAGAATCCCGAACCGAAGGCTCAAGAGGCCTCGGCGCCCCGGCGGTTTCGAGCGAAGTCGATCTTCAGGCGGAGGTTTTCAACGTCGTTCTCAGAGAAGAGACCGCCGGCTCGGAACAGGATCCGCCCGTCTCGGTCCAAGAGGAACGAGGTGGGAATCCCTCGCACACGGAAGAGGTCCGCGGCCGGATAAGGCTCCTCGCCTTCCGATCCCATGTCGAGGAGAACAGGAAGAGAAAGACCGATCTCCGTCCACTTCTCCTCGATCTTTCGCCGTCTCTCTTCGAGGTTTCCTTTTTCCCACGTGTTCAATGCGATGAAGACGACATCCGGACCCGTTCCGAGAGTGCGGTACGCCTCCTCGAACTTCGACATCGAGGAGAGGCAGGGACCGCACCATGTGGCCCAGAAATCGATGAACACGACCTTGCCGCGGAACTCGGAAAGCGGACGCCGATTCCCATCGAGGTCGGTGAGGACCACTTCGGGAGCAGGCCAATCGAGAACGCGCCTCTCGAGACGTTGGTGCGCGTTCGCCCGTCGCTTCGCATCGAGGGTCGCGTGATGCTCATCGAACCCGGATTCCTCCCCGCGCGCATCCACGTACGACGACCGCCAGGCCTCAATGACTTCGTCCGACGGACGGAACGTCTCTCCGAGGAGGTCGTACGTGCGAAGCGCATCTTCCCTCCTCCCGAGGAAAGCCTGGTACTCAGCGAGCTCTTCGAGCGCGCCGGACCCCGCGGCACGAGGATTCGTATGTGCGACCTCCTCGAGAAGCGCGACCGCTTCCTCGTACTCTCTCTTCTCTCCGAGGATCGAGGCGAGAAGGACGATGTGGTCTCGCAGTTCTTGGTCCTGTCTCCTCGTCCACTCCGCCGGTGTGAGGCCGCTCCCCGCCGACCAGGTTTCGCTCTCCGCTTCCCGCACGCACCGACGGGCGACAAGCTCCGCCTCTTCGAGCTCTCCCGACTCGGCGAGATCCTCCGCATACAGACGGAGAAAGCCGAGGTCCATCGGCTTTCCGCTTGCCGCAATCTCGGCGGCTTGCTCGGGCATTTGCAACACGTTGTTGTAGATCGCGAAAAGAAAGCCGCGTCCTCTCTTCGCTTCGGGCGAGTCGGGATACGCCTCCAGGAGCCTCTGGAAACGCTCGATCACCGGCTCGGGTTCCCACGGGGCGAACGCCCATTCGTACTCGCATCGAAGAGCCAAGCGGCTCTGCGGAAACCGGTCGCGCACGACGGCCAGCAAGGACTCCGCCCGGCTCGACTCGCCGAGGACCTCGTAGAGCTCGAAGGCGCGAGCGATCATCGTATCCGGATCGAGCGCGCGCAGGTTCGCCTCGAGGATCGAATCGAGTGCGGTCCGGATCGCGTGTCGAAGCGAATCGAGCGCGAGAGAATCCTCCTTGTCTTCCGCAAGCGCGATCGACCAATGCTCGAGCCTCGCCGGAACGAAATCCGGATGAGCCCGGAGCTCGTACTCGATCCCGTCTCGTCCCCTCTCATGATCCGGGATTCCCAGATCCGCCGGGAGCCACACGTGTGACTTGCAGAGCCGGTAGGTTTGGTACGCGGCTCCCCGAGCGAGCTCCCCGTCGTCGTGGAACAGCAAGATCCAGGGACGGCCTTGATTGCCGTCGCAGTTCTCGGGGTCTTCGGAATCCTCGAACGCGCAGACCATGACCACCGGGGCCGGTGCGAGGTAGTCGCCCGGTTTGAAGCGAAGACGCCAACCGTCCCGCGCCCGCTCCATGGGCAGAGCGTCGGCGTAGAGCTCGCCTCGCGGCCCCACGAGCGTGATTCGGAGCCGCACCGAGTCGGAGCGCGCGAGCGCCGAGCCGCTGATCAACGGACGGTAGTGGATCGTGAGCGGCTTGTCGGCTTCCGGCGCGACCGGCTTATAGGAAAAGACGGGCAGCTCCGGGGACTGTGAACACCCTGTCGACATGACGACCGCGAGGGCAAGGATTCGAAGCCACATGACTACCTCCACGAAAAGATCTGCGCGCAGGATAGCGAGACGGGGGGAATACTTCAATGACAAATCACTCACGACTTCCATTCCACCCGACCGAGCCGATTCCCCTGCGTTTCGGCGTCGGACTGCCGAATTCGGGAACCCTGTGGCCGGGCACCGAAGACGAAGACCGCGATGCTCCCCGTCTGATCGTACATCGTCAGGGAACCAAGAACGGCTGCGGGAAAGCACAGGATCAAACACAGCGCTCTCATGGCTTCACCGGGAACGGTTCGTAGAAGACCGGGGGCTTCAAACGGTCGGGACTCAAAACGAACTCGTCCTGTCTGCATCGAAACGAATCCCCACCGCCTGCGATCCGTTCGAGCACAACCGTCGGGAACGTGTGGACCCACTGCTTGTTCTCGTCGTAGATCGATACGAGGAACTCCAGGCGATCCCGGTCTGCCAGCAGCTTCTCGCTGATATCAAACCACACTCGCTGACGCCGCCACCCTCCCTCGATTGCTCCGGAATCGATCATCGGGTAGAAGCTCTTCGTAAGACATTCCCCGTTGAGATCGTGGACATGAACATGCTGAACAGGAGGCTCATCCGGTTTCGTCCGGATGGTTCCCCGGAACATCCAGGATGACGGCACCCAATTTCTTTCGACTGAGTCGGCGCGGACTTGGGTCGATTCGGAACCGACCTCAACCATACACGCTCCTCCTATCATCATCCGTAGCGTTCGAATCGCCAACGAATCCCACTCCACCTCCACCGCTCCCGCCCACGAAGCAACGAGCATCGAGACCAAGAACGCGATCCTCATGATTCCCCTCCTACGGATTGGGCGGGTTGCTTCCACCGCTGCTCGGCGGGGTCGTGTTCCCCCCGTTGCCGCATCCGTTTTGACCTTCCTGCCACAGCGACTTGATCTCGCCCCACGTCATTGTGACGGTGGGAACATTGAACTTCATTCCCTCGTTCGGAGAGAAGTCATTGTCCGTGATCGGACCGACGACCTTCTCTCCCAACCGAAACAGAACGAGAGGAGCATAGCGAAAAGAGCACCCGAATCATTGACCTACCCCCTTTCCGGCCCAAAGCCGGCGAACCACAAAGCCGCTAGGAGATGAACGAGAAGAAAAACGAGAACCGTCGCGAGATGGACCGCTCGAACCGTCATACGCTCGACCTCCTCGGCTCGCTTTCCGGAGGGGGGCTCACGACACCCGATCGCTCCGAGACCCTACCGGAAGGCGGCCTTGGTCCCCGCGATTCGTGGGACCGGCCGTTCTCCTCTGCTAGGATGTTCCTGCAGCGGCCTCTCGCACCAAACGTGCCAAAATCGAGCGGCATCGGAGGGAACCGATCGAATGTGCAGGAACTCACACAAATTCAATGGGGTCTGAGGTACGAAGCCCGGTCCGATCCCCTCCCCGGGACGCAGAAGATCCCTCTTGCCGGGAGCGCTCGATTGAGACACTTCACCGGGCGGTGGGGCCTAATTCCTTGAGCGAAAATCCGTTCGCCATTTGTCTCGTCTCAATGAGACGCCGTCTCGTTCGGTTGAGACGGAGACAGCAAGGGAGGCCGGCGTCAGCGCCCACGCCGTGGCCGTCTCCTGCCCACGGCGTGGACGGCACCCGAACCTGAAGGCGGAGAACGAGGAGCCGATGCTTGTGGAGGGGACGGGAAGCGCCATCGAGGACATGCGGTTTCGCTTGACGGGGCGATCTTCGTCGTGATATAA
>Ga0194126_10001763_pt1 | contig 35927 bp, 40 predicted proteins | sample TA2KigC150mmetaG_FD_148641 | JGI IMG/M metagenome (GOLD analysis project Ga0194126, IMG submission 148641) | Freshwater microbial communities from Lake Tanganyika, Tanzania - TA2015035 Kigoma Deep Cast 150m | ecosystem: Environmental > Aquatic > Freshwater > Lake | place: Tanzania: Lake... | reverse complement strand
TGAGCTAAGGAATGCTATAACATCGTGTTTCACGACCTTTTCTATCTCATCTATCTTCCTGATATCAAAACTTGCCTTTTTCCTGATAACCTTCAGCTCATCCCTCGGTATCTCGCCAAGCTCTGCCCATGCCTCACACACAGCAATCTCAACATCGAGCCACTTCTGATATTTATTCTCAGGATCCCACAGCCTTCCCATTTCAGGGCGTGTATATCGCGCTATCATAATCCCTCCTCTGTTTAATCTCAGAAAATACCTGTCGGGTATTTTCTGCAATTGTTTTAACTAATATTTCCTCACGAATGGGCAAATCATTACTTGGCTTTTCTTTAAGTAATCCTACCCCTTTACTTTACATAAATCACTGCCCTTAGTTTTATAGCTCATTTATTGTTCTCTAAAAGATGTAGTGCGCTGATTTTTCTTGCAAGCTCTTTTTCTGTGGGAAGTGCGAGCTTGTATTTTGAAGCGAATATTTTATTGTTCAAATTCCCCAGGACATATTTTGCAAAGACTTCATCTTTTTTAGCGCACAAAATAAGACCAATGGGGTCATTTTCATCGTTCACTTTTTCATTTTCCTTAAAATAATTCAGATAGAAATTCATCTGTCCGATGTCTGAATGATCAAGTTCATCTATTTTCAGGTCAATAAGAACCGTACATTTCAAAATACGATTATAAAAAACAAGGTCAACGTAATAATGCCGGTTGCCCACAGTAATTCGCTTCTGACGAGCAACAAAAGCAAACCCTTTGCCCATTTCCAATAAAAATTTCTGAAGGTTATCTATTATTGCCTGTTCAAGCTTGCTTTCCGTGTATACATTTTCCTCTTTGAGGTTCAGAAATTCCAGAACATAGGGGTCTTTTATAGCGTCTTCAGGAGTTTCGATAATATGTCCTCTTTTCGCGAGCTTAATTACAGCAGATGAGTCTCTGCTTAGAGCCAACCTTTCAAAAAGCTGTGAGTTTATCTGCCGTTTGAGCTCCCTGAATGACCAGTTATTATTTACAGCTTCTTTTTCGTAAAATGAACGGGCAAGGGTATGTTCGACACTCAATAGTTCGCAGTAGTGGGACCATGAGAGTTGGGGGTCGAATTCGACAGACAGTGTCTGACGAATTGATGATTTTTCAGACACTGCCTGGAATTTGTTCTTTCCCGACGATTTAACAGACAGTGTCTGTTGAATTTGCACTGGAAATTCTAAATAAAAGCGCCTCATATTTCTGAGGTTCATTTCTGAGAAACCTCTCCCAAAGTTTTTAGTCATGTCGTTTGAAAGCCTCTTTATCAGTTCTTCTCCGTATCCTGCCCGTGCCTTCCCTTTCTGCTCAAATTCCACAATCTCTCTGCCGATCTCGTAATATGCAAGCACTTGAGCCTTGTTAATTTGTCGAACAGCAGTTGTCCTTGCAGAATGAATTATTTCAGCAAGGCGCTTAATCAGAGATGTGTATTTGTTCGGTGTTGTTTGTTTAGTCAAAATTTTCCTCTCGCATCGTTCCGCCAGTTGGATTTAAATTCCATATTCCGGGATTCAACTGATTTTAAAGCCATATTTTCTTTCTATTTTTTCAAAAGCTTCTTTGTCCTCTTTCTCTTGCCCTTCAAATTTTTTCTTCCAATCTTACCAATATCCGAACCATGATTTCAGTATCGGGGCATTAATCTCATAGCCTCCACTGTTCCGCCCCATGAGGCATTTGATGTTTACTCCTCTACCCACACCTCTGTAATTATCCACTAATGCGATAATAATCCCTCTACTGTCTGACGACATGCTCCGAAAAAGGACGATACTTATCAAGGGCTGATTTAAGAGAGGCGATTTTATCTAAGATATCTTTCATTGCCAGAGTAGTCATAACTTTTCAAAAATGTACCTGTCCCCTTTTATATGTCCTGCTTTGAGCATTAGCTCATAGAGCATATTTTGCTTTTCGGCTCCGGGCCGGACAGGGTTGGTGAAGGCATCAAGCTGCTGCGTAAGTTTTTCTTCACTGTCTATTTCATTGCCTCTCCAGATTTTGAAACTGGATGGAGAAAGTTTGAACACCTTAAATCCAACCTCACCCCACCCCTCTCCTTGAGGAGAGGGAGCATTCAGTGCTTCTGCAATTTTATTCAATACTTCTGGTAAACTGTTCAATATCTCCTCGTTGGTAAATCTTATTACTCTTACACTAAACTCGTTTATTGCTTGTGTTCTGGCTGCATCATATTCTTTTTGTTCCGCTTCGTTGTGATAACCGCCGTCAACCTCTACTATCAGTTTCTTTTCGTGACAATAAAAATCAGCAATAAAGTTCCCCATAGGATGTTGCCTTCTGAATTTACAATTCTCTATTTGCCTATTTCTTAGAGCCTGCCAAAGCAATTCTTCTGCCTCTGTTCTATTTTGTTTCAACTGGTTGGCGTTCTTAAACAATACAGGCGTAGCGCCTTTGAAAAGGTTTTCAGCGTACCTCTCCCCCTGCCCCTCTCCTGAAGGAGAGGGGATTGAGGGGTGAGGTGGATTGAGGCGTTTTATCACCCGCCGGATGCGCTCTTTAGCAATATCAGCTATGGTTTTATAGCCTGCTTTATAAGCCTCGCTGTTTTCATCGCATTGCTCAGGCAGTTGCACTAAAATGAATTTACGATTGCCGTTATCTTCTTTGTTGAGTTCCATAACTGCTTGGGCTGTGGTTCCAGAACCACTGAAAAAGTCAAGGACTAAAGACTCTGAATCTGCCCCAAGTTTTATAAGTTCTGTAATAAGACCAGATGGTTTTGGATTGTCGAAGATATTCATATTACCCAAAAATTCTGACATCTCTTGTGAACCTTTTGTATTCAATGGAACGAAATCCCAAATTGTAGGATAAGTAATTCCTTGTTTAACATCACAAAGAAATCTTTTCAGCTTTGGTCGGCCTTTCCCATCATCTCCAAAAAAAATTTCATTATTCTCTAAAAGCCTTTTGATGGTTTCTTTGTTGAATCGCCAATTACCATTCTGTGAAGGATAATGTTCTTCTCCCGTATTGGGATTTATAATCGGGTAATATAAAGATGAAACATACCTCCCCCCTTTTACGTTTGCCATTAAATCGCCTGCTGTCCAAGGCCCTTTAGGATGATTGTCAGGATTTCTGTAGCGTTCAAGTTGCTTGTTGCTTCTTTTTCTAAGATTAAGCCCAACCTTATTTCTATCTTTTCCGAATACTAAGATGTAATCGTGATTAGCACCAATAATCTGGTCATTAGGTGGGGTACTTCTTTTTTTCCAAACTATTTGAACAACAAAATTCTCTTCCCCAAAAATCTCATTCATCACCATCCGCAGGTTGTGAACCTCATTATCGTCAATGTGAACGAAGATGACGCCGTCATCACGAAGCAGGTTTTTGGCAAGGAACAGGCGGGGATACATCATGCTGAGCCAGTTGCTGTGATAGTGGCCGCTGTCTTTGCTATTCTTGCGGAAAAGGCCCTCTTTCAGCAGGTAGCCTTCTTCGTCCTTATCGCCGATGCGCTTCAGATAATCTTCTTTTTTCTCGCTGAATCTATCGGGGTAAATAAAGCTGTCGCTGCCTGTATTGTAAGGTGGGTCTATGCAAACTACTTTGACTTTACCGTAATATGCTTTTTGCAAAACCTTCAGCACTTCCAGATTTTCGCCCTCAATGAACACATTTTGCGTCGGGCTATTGATAAAGTCATTCCAACTCCCCTCGCCTTCAGGAGAGGGGGCGGGGGTGAGGCAGGATTCTTCCGGCGCGGGTTTCAATGTGGCTGTGGTGGGCTGCTGCAACACCCTGAAGGCATCGCTCTTGCCTGCCCAATTCAAAACATACCGTTCATTGGCAAAGTTGATGTCATCCCCAAAAGCCGCTTTCAGTTTCTCCCAATCCAGTTGATCCTCGGCAAAGAGTTCAGGAAAAAGCTCTTTCAGCTTTTGCAGTTTTGCCTGTTTAATATCTATTGATTCTCCGTCCATCTATTTCCCCTTCTTAAAGCAGATAACAAATTGTGATAATTATAGAATATTATCGTTTTAAATAATTCTCATCTGCTCACAGCCCTGCTTTTTCTACTCGCCTATCCATGGACTTCAAGACGCTGCGGTTTAGCCATACAAAATTTCCCAATACCCGCCTTTGTCGGGGCCGATACGCTTTTTGTTGCCTTTTCTTTCAAAACCACCCTGCAGGAAAATAAACTCAGCCAAACTTCCCATAAAATAAGGTTTATTATTTTATTTGCTCTCACCTTTGGTAAATAAACATAGCTGTTAGGGCAATTTGCCGTATATGCAAATGGGACATTCTCTTAACCCATTGAAGTTATTATGGAAATAAGGAACCCTTGGTTCCATTTTCACCCCCCCCTGCAAATGCCTTATCAAATTTATTAGGGATATCAACGCCCACCTTCTTATAATAGACATGACCTTTGAAACCCTTTTCGATTTTTTCAAGTAAGCCCTTGATAGCCCATAGTTTTAATAATCTGGACATCTTGATGGTATCATTAACACCAGTAATCTCCCTTGCTTTATTATTGGTAATTGAATAATGTTCATCTAAATATTTGCTGACTGTATCCCAGTATTCTATTCTCTGTAAATTTAAAAGGAACAGCAGCACAGAATTTGGTCTTATGTATGGCGGGAAATATAACGGTTCATAGAGGTTATGTTCCATCATCACCTTAAACATACGGTCGACACCTTCTCCTATATCAAGATTTGGGGCTGACTTAAATCGGTTTAATGTGCGCAGGATAAGGGGATTTCTTGCAAATCTTTCCGATCTGATATTGCTTATGGTTATATGCCCCGGAAAACTGCCCGGACTTTCAATTTCTACGCGGTCATCAAAAAATCTGACTTGAATGTCATCCTGCACAAAATAATTTCTGTGAATAACAGCGTTTGTAACAGCTTCCTGAAATGCCCATTCAGGTATCAGAAAAGAGGGTTTGAAAGAGGCTCCGCTTAATTTTGGAGGAGAGCTTGTTACAACATTCCGAAAGTATTCGAGGCATTTCTCTATTTGATGTAAAAGCGGCCCCTCAATTGTAAATGGCCGCCTGACAAAATTAGGCTGACCAGAATATGAAGGCTTTGTTCCATAATAATGAGAGATTTTAATACCGCATTTGCTACCAAGACTGACTGAAGGGTTTCTTCCAAAAAGCAAGATTCCTGCTTTTGTAAGTTCATAACTTCCATTGAGTCTTGCCGCTAAACCATTGTCTTTTAAAAACTGCCAGTTATCCAGTCCTTCGCTTTGCGTATCCCTTTTGTAGGTGACAAGTAAATCTATATCAAGGTCTTCAAGTAATTTTTCCCCCGAAAGTTCACTTTCAAATTTTATCGCTCCTTTTTCATATTTAAGCCTCATGATTTCTGATGAGCCGATTTTTATATTTTGGTGTCCACGTCGAACAAAGGTATCGCCTTTTTTTAAGGAATGCAAATCGTTGCTCTTTTTGATGTTTACTGTTAATAGTTTATCTTGAGCTTTATTGATATTAGTAATATCTAATTCAAACTTATTCCATAACACTAACGGAGGGTCAATTTCTTTTTCGATTAATTTTAAAAAATCTGAAACATTGCTAAGATTTTCACTGATTCCGACGAGTCTCTTTTCCCCTTGCGCTTTTGTTGGATCCTCCAGTCCTACAACAAGAAAACCGCCATCGGTATTGGCAAATGCAACTACTGTTTCTAAAAGTTTAGCAGGTTGTATTGCGGCTCTTTTGCATTCAAAGAGCTGCCATTCCTGTGCATCTAAAAATAATTGTAGGATTTCCATATCCGTCATTGCTAATTCTTCCTCTTATATATCTCAAACGGTAGTTGACAATATTCTATTTCTCCAGCTACGGAACCGAGAATAAGCATTTTGTTGACGTCAACAAAATGGTCGCCAAGACTTTGCATACTTCCTCCCTTTCTAAACTACCTTCCATTGTATAGTAAACAACTCATTAGTTTCTGTCTTTTGCTTCATCCTCGACTCTATCTCATTAATCAGATTTTCCTTTCTTACGTCCACCTCATCCTGCGCCTGATAAAGAAGCAACAAGTTTTTGCAGGCTGTCGGATGAATACTGGCGTGTAAGTTCGTATGCAAAGTATTTGGCGTGGTAAGGTGTTAATGCCATATAGTTACTTCAAATGTATGGATCGTAGTCGTATCTTTTGGGTTTGGGTTTTGAGGTGTCGTATGAGACGAGACAAAAGGAACGGCATGTGTCCGTGTTTCGTTTTCGATTTTCTCGCCAAATTTCCCCCTTGATGTTTACTAAATGATTAATATTAGAGGGTTTATTGACAAATTGCAATATTATCCTGAGATTTTACCGCCTATCCCCTGTACCGCAACCCCTTGCAAAAAAAGCTATTTTTGTGTTAATCTTCAATTCCTGAAAGATCATGTTTTCTTTCAGAAAATACATCATTTTGCCTCTGTGCGCCGGGATGGCGAAACCACGAGTTAACAGAGGGAAGATACAGGAGGAGAAAAAAGATATGGTAGCAGCGATGAAGGAATTGCTTGAGGCAGGGGTACATTTTGGCCATCAGGTGAAAAGATGGCATCCGAAGATGAAGAAATATATCTTTGGTGAGAGAAATGGCATTTACATCATTGACCTTCAGAAGACAGTAAAAGGTCTTGAGGAGGCGTATAATTTTGTAAAAAGAGTTTCTCTGTCAGGGGCGCCGGTGCTATTTGTCGGCACAAAGAAACAATCTCAGGACGCCATAAAAGATGAGGCTGAAAGGTCCGGCGCTTTTTATGTCAACCAGCGCTGGCTTGGCGGGATGCTGACGAATTTTTCGACAATAAGGAAGAGTATAGAAAAGCTCAAGAAGATCGAGGCCATGAAAGAGGACGGCACATATGAGCTCCTCCCGAAAAAAGAGGTCTCTGCCTTAGAGAAAGAAAGGGGTAAACTGGAAAAGAACCTTTCAGGCATCAAGAACATGTCGGGCTTTCCAGGCGCCTTGTTCATTGTGGATCCGAAAAAGGAGAGGATTGCTGTTGCCGAAGCAAAAAAGCTCTCCGTGCCGATAGTTGCAATAGTTGACACAAACTGTGATCCGGACGAAATTGATTATGTCATTCCCGGAAACGACGATGCCATAAGGGCTATAAAACTTATAACCTCCAAAATAGCCGACGCTATTATGGAAGGCAAGGAAACCTTGTCAAAATCCGCAGCAGAAGAGGCTGAGAAACTCCAGGTAGAGGGAAAAATTCAACAGGAAGAGGCAGAGGTATCAGGATGACAACGATTTCAGCAGAATTAGTAAAGGACTTAAGAGAAAAAACCGGCGCCGGTATGATGGAATGCAAAAAGGCGCTGACTGAAAGCAACGGTGATTTTGAAAAGGCAGTAGATTTACTGCGGCAGAAAGGTCTTGCATCTGCACAGAAAAAATCAGGGAGGACAGCTTCAGAGGGCCTCATTGAATCATATATCCATATGGGGAAAATAGGGACAATGGTTGAGATTAATTGCGAGACAGACTTTGTCGCAAGGACAGACGACTTCAAAGAACTCGCAAAAGACGTTGCAATGCATATAGCAGCTGCAAACCCTTTATACCTCTCAAGAGAAGATGTGCCACAGGATGTCACAGACCGGGAAAAGGAAATTTACAAGGCACAGGTTGCAGATAAACCGCCGCAGGTAGTCGAAAAGATTATACAGGGGAAACTCGAAAAGTTTTATACAGACGTCTGTCTTCTCGACCAGATATTCATAAAGGACCCTGATCAGAAAAAAAAGATTAAAGATCTCGTCACCGATAAGATTGCAAAATTAGGCGAGAATATTCTCATAAGAAGATTTGCCAGATTTCAACTTGGATAAATAGCAGCAGGATCAAAAGCTTGTTGAAATACAAAAGAATACTCCTTAAAATCAGCGGCGAAGCTATGATGGGAGACATGGCCTATGGAGTTGACCCGTCAACTGTCGACTTTATAGCCAGGGAAATAAAGGTAGCTGTTACAATTGGGGTTGAACTCGCTATTGTCATCGGTGGAGGCAACATCTTCAGAGGGGTAGAAGCAAGTCTTAAGGGAATAGAACGAACATCCGCTGATTATATGGGGATGCTTGCAACTGTTATAAACGCCCTTGCCCTTCAGAATTACCTCGAAAAATATAACATTCCGACAAGGGTACAGTCAGCGATAGAGATGAAGGAGCTTGCAGAGCCTTACATAAGGCGCAAGGCAATGAGACATCTTGAAAAGGGAAGGACCGTGATTTTTGCTGCCGGGACAGGAAATCCCTATTTTACTACAGACACAGCAGCTTCCCTCAGGGCCATGGAGATTAATGCAGATGTCATTCTGAAGGCAACAAAGGTTGATGGCATATATTCCTCTGATCCCATGAAAGACCCTTCTGCAAAGAAATACCATACGGTTACTTACATAGATGTGCTGAAACAGGGTCTCAGTATTATGGATTCGACCGCGATATCATTATGTATGGACAATAACCTGCCAATTGTGGTATTTAATTTAAGAGATAAAGGCAATATAAGAAAAATTATAGAAGGAAAAAAAATCGGGACTCTTGTAAGGGGGAAAGATGGAACAAGAGTTAAAAAGAAAGACCACTGATCGGATGGACCGCACCATCGAGGCCCTGAGGAAGGAATTCTCTTCCATCAGGACCGGAAGGGCATCCCTGGCGCTCCTCGATGGGATAATGGTGAATTATTACGATGCGTTAACTCCTCTGCAGCAGCTTGCAAGTCTCAGTATTCCTGAGAGCCGTCAAATGGCGATCCAGCCGTGGGATCCTAAAGCAATCCCGGATATCGAAAAAGCAATATTAAAATCAGACCTTGGCCTGACGCCCATGAACGACGGCAAGATGATCAGGATGAATATCCCTCCACTTACAGAGGAGAGGAGAAAACAGCTCGTAAAAATGGTTAAGAAAAAAGCAGAAGAAGCAAAGGTGGCAGTAAGGAATATCAGGAGGGATTCAAACGAGGAACTGAAAAAACTCGAAAAAGAAAAATACCTCAGTGAGGATGAAACAAAAAAGGCACAGGATGAAATACAGAAGATCACAGATTCTTATATAACGCGGGTTGATGACGTACTGGCAAATAAGGAAAAAGAGATCATGGAAGTCTGAGATGACCAACAGCAATTTTATTGTGAAAGCAACAGATACAAAGCTGACAGACATTCAGAAGGCGCTTCAGGCTGCCGGGATAAAAGTAAGAAGCATAATTGAGGTCTTCAGGGAAGAAGACAGGTCACAGGAAAAAGAAAAAAAGGAAGCATAAATAATGGCTGCTAAAAAAGTAAAAACAAAAAGCATCAGGAAACCTGCCGGCAAGAAAGCAAAATCTTCCGACAGAAAAACCCCTTTGAAAGGCAAGCCAAAATTTCCTAAAAAAAGCGCCCCGGCTTCGAAAAAACCCGTTGCAAAGAAGGTCGCCACTATAAAAGCGAAAACAAAGACCTCCCAAAAAGCTAAAGCAACTACTCCCAAACGGACTGCTGCTAAAATTGCCCCTGCAAAAACACGAACCAAATCAGCTCTGAAAAATAAAATTGGCATTAAGCCACAGGTCCGGAAAAAATCCGCCGCAAGTATTACACCTGAAGACACAGTAAAGGCTGCACTGAGAAGGACGCTTCTTGCCAAAAGGGAAGCGATTGTCCAGGAAGCCAGGACAGAGATATCTAAATACATAAAAGGTGAAACAAGACAGCTTGTAGATACAGCCCTTGATGACGGAGACTGGTCGGTCGTTGATCTGTCTGAAGATATCAGTTTAAAACAGTTGAGCTCACATGGAGAAACCCTCCGGAAGATAGATGAAGCCCTGAGGAAGCTGGATGAAGGCACTTATGGAATATGCGAAGATTGCGGAGAAAAGATAGAAGAGGGCAGACTGAAGATCCTTCCATTTGCTATTTACTGTATAGATTGCCAGGAGAGAAAAGAACAATTCGAGGAGATGGAAAGGATGGAGAGATAGCAGGTTAACTGCTGATATCTCCATTCACCGGAGGTATATTTCTGCTGTACACCTCATTGAGTATCTCCCGGGCGCCGCGTTTCAGGATGTCTTCAGCCAGTTTGATGCCAAGCATTTCTGAATTTTCAGGATCACCCTCAATATGACCATTAACAATCCTGTCACCGTTGACTGCACCAACAAGTCCGTCCATGATAAGCAATGATGAGTGAACACTGCCTTGCTCTCTGCCCTGTGCCCTGTGCTCTAATCTCGCATGTGCTGCAATAGGCACCTGGCATCCTCCTTCCAACTTTTTAAGGAAAGCCCTTTCTGCTGTAACGCATATGAATGTATCAGGGTGATTAAGGGGTGCAATAAGTTTATTAACAGATGTGTCGTCAACCCTGCATTCGATACCAACAGCGCCCTGACCTATTGCGGGCAGACTTATCTCAAAGGGAAGTATTTCAGTCAGCCTGTGCTGCAGCCCGAGTCTTTTAACTCCGGCGGCAGCAAGTATAATAGCATCAAACTGGCCTTCGTCAAGTTTCCTCATCCTTGTGTCGAGGTTACCCCGCAGTTGTTCGATCTTTAAATCAGGCCTGATATGGAGCAATTGACATGACCGTCTCAGGCTGCTTGTCCCTATCTTCGCCACCTGCGGAAGGTTATAGATCATTGATTGAGTAATCACCCTCCCCGCTTTTTCACTTTTCACTTTTAACTTTTCACTTGCAATAACGGCATCTCTTGGATCCTCTCTTTTGCAGATAACTGCAAGATGGAGGTTATCAGGAAATTCCGTCGGCACATCTTTCATGCTATGAACCGCAATATCCACCTCATAGCGCAAAAGCGCTTCTTCTATTTCTTTCACAAAAAGCCCCTTACCACCAACCTGTGCGAGGGGCACATCCAGTATCTTATCTCCTGTAGTCTTGATCTTGACCAGTTCGATCTCCAGATCAGGATACAATTTTTTTAATTCAGCCTGAATCCATTCAGCCTGCCAGAGCGCGAGTTTGCTTCCCCTTGTTCCGATAGAGATCTTATTTTTTTTCAAGCTTTTCTCCATTGATTCCATAGAGTTTTCTTATTATTGCCACTAAGGTGTCCTTATCTTCAGAACTGTCTTTCAGGGCTGCTGTGGGTGAATGCATAAGTTTGTTCATAAGAGCGGTTGCCATATATTCAATGGCCTCTCTCTCTTTTTCGTCAATTCCCTGAATCTTGCTAAACAGCTTATCGAGTTCTTCATTTTTGATCTCCTCTGCCTTTTCTCTCAGGGCCACAATAGTGGGGACAGAGTCGAGTGATAAGAGCCACTTCTGAAAAGTCTCCAGCTCTTCTTCAACGATCTTCTCTGCCTTAGCTGCCTCTCTCTGCCTCCCAAATTTATTTGAATCAACAACTCCCTGCAGGTCATCAACGTTATACAGATAGACATTGTCCAGGTCGTTTATTTCGGGATCAATATTTCTCGGCACAGAGATATCAATAATGAAGACCTGTCTCTGTTTTCTCTCCTTCAACACCTTTTGCATCTGACCTTTCGCCAGAATATAATGGGGGGCTCCGGTTGAACAGATAACGATATCAGTCCTTGCCATTTCATGGATAAAATCGTCAAACTTAACAGGCCTGCCATTGAACTCCTTTGCCAGATCACAGGCACGCTCATGTGTCCGGTTGGATACAAGAACCTCTTTAACGCCGTTTCCTATCAAATGACGCGCAGCAAGCTCAGCCATCTCGCCGGCTCCCAAAAGCATGAATACCTTTGTTGATAGATCAGTGAATATCTTTTTTGCGAGCTCAACTGCTGCAAAGCTTATAGAGACAGCATTCTCGGCTATCCTCGTTTCTGTCCTCACCCTCTTGGCAACAGAGAGCGCCTTTTTCATCAGTTTATTCAGGAGGAAACCGGTGGTCTTTTTTGAAAGGGCAAGTTCAAATGAGTCTTTCATCTGCCCGAGGATCTGAGGCTCGCCAACCACCATGGAATCAAGGCTCGATGCAACCCTGAAAATATGCCTGACCGCGTTTATATCATCATATATATAAATAGATTTATCGAGGGATGCCCTGTTTATACTGTGAAAGTCTGAGAGGAATATTTTGATTGCTTCAGATGCCTTCTCTATATCCGTAACGTTTGCATACAGTTCTACGCGGTTGCAGGTCGAAAGTATTATGGCTTCCTCAACCTCCGGCACCTCCCTGAATGCCATAAGCCCCTGCTCGAGTTTCGGGCCGTTGAATGCAAACTTCTCCCTCACATCAAGATCGGCAGTATTATGATTTAATCCGATAACAAAAGCTTTCATAGGAAAACATGAAGACCTTTCCTGAGTAATTTGATGCCAAAAAAGGCGATAAGGATTGTGAGAAAACCGATCATGGATAAAAGGGCAGCCCTTTTACCTCTCCACCCGGCAACGAGGCGGGCATGAAGTATAATCGCATAGATGAACCATGTTACAAGGGACCATGTCTCTCTCGGGTCCCAGCTCCAGAATCGCCCCCAGGCGCTCTCTGCCCATAAGGCGCCTGTTATGATCGCAAGGGTCAGCAGGGGAAATCCAATGGTTATCAGCCTGTAATTTATTTCATCGAGCGACTGTAAGCTCGGCAGCCTCTCGAACAGGCCTCCGAGGCGTTTTGATTTGACATAATGTTCCTGAACGAGGTACATGCAGCCTATTCCGAACGCAAGCGCAAAGGCAGCATTGCCGAGAAATGCAAGCACGGTATGAATGCCGAGCCAGTAACTCTGCAGGTCGGGACTTAACGGCTTTATTTCCCTTGACAACATCGATGAGGCAAGCATCATGAAAAAAACAACTGGCATGATAAACGAAGAAAGGAGGCTGACCTTATATCTCAACTGCAAGAGAAAAAAGATAAGGACTATGCACCATGCGAAGAAAGACGTTGCCTCATGCGGGTTTGTTATGGGGATGTGGCCTGCTGTTACATAACGATAAATGATGCTTATCGTATGGATGGCAAAACCGGTTCCGGCTGAAAAAAGCATGATCTTAGAGGTTATCTTTGAGTCTTTGAATAGTTCGGTTATACTGACAATGGCAGCGGCAAAATAAAAGGTCAGGGCAAGCTCAAATAATATTATCCCCATCAGAAACAACCAAGCTCGCAGGCTGCAATCTTTACTTTCAGCTCATCAGCGGTCCTGCCGACTTCCTTGTAAGAAACAGAGAGATCCTCTGCAATCTTTCTGGCAGCAGGGCAAGACAGTCTGTTATTTACAGCCTTTTTCCTGATCTCCTCGGCTATTCTGTTTTTCATTACAATAAGGGTAAGTATCCGGTAGCTCATGGATTCAAGTGTTTGTTTTGTTCGTCAATTCACCGGCTCCCATGAACCCCTGGTCACTTGAACCCTTTAAAAATATTACACCATCAGACCTCGAAAACTCAATGAAGCCGGAAGTCCCTGATGGGATATGATAAAATACCGAGTATTACCTGGAAGTTTATTGATTTTGAAGGGCATTGCCTCTCCTTTTTTTTCTGTCCATAGAGAAACAATTACTTTTGGCATTTTTCTCCCTAAAGAGTTAAAATGTACAATCAATTTTGAGAAATATCAATGACTATTTGCATTTTTATTAATTAGTGTCTGTTTATAAAGTCGTATTTTGTCATTGTACGGCTTGACCGGACAATCCAGAACCTATTGAAAACACTGGATTCCCCGATCAAGTCGGGGAATGACGGACAACTTAATTCTTAGTTTAAGGACAGATTCTAATTATATATGAATTAATACCAAATTCAAAATCTGTTAAATATACTTTATGTAAATATTACAAGATGATCTTACTGAAATATATTGAAAAATTAGGCGATTTATTTCTTTATTATGTTGATCAGGCAGGCAGGATGGGAATCTTTCTTGTTAACGTCATTATCAACATCTTCAAACTGCCGTATTACAAGATTTCACACATCACAAAACAGATTTACAACATAGGCGCCCTGTCGATATTCGTTATTATCTTTACCGGTCTATTCACCGGCATGGTCCTCGGTCTTCAGGGCTATAACACCCTGAGGAAATTCGGCTCCGAGGGGCTATTGGGCTCTGCGGTTGCCCTAAGTCTCATAAGGGAATTAGGTCCTGTTTTAGCAGCGCTCATGGTAACAGGAAGGGCAGGCTCTGCCATCTGCGCAGAAATCGGCATCATGCGCAATTCGGAACAGATTGACGCCCTGGAATGCATGGCTATCGACCCGCACAAGTATATCCTGGCCCCTAAATTCATTGCAGCAATTATATCCATGCCGTTGCTTACTGCCATATTCGATGTCGTCGGGATATTCGGCGGTTATATTATAGGGGTTAAGCTCCTGGGATTAAATGAAGGGTCATATTTTTCAGGCATGTATAAAGATGTCGAATTTCAGGATATCTATATGGGATTTGTAAAATCCCTGTGTTTCGGTCTCATTGTTGTCTGGATTTGTTCCGGCAAGGGGTATTTTGTGCATTTGGAAAGAAAAGGAGGGTTTGGGGCTGAAGGCGTCAGCAGGGTAACAACAAATGCGGTTGTGCTTTCTTCTGTTTCCATACTTGTCTTAGATTATTTTATTACATCGGTACTTATATGAATGCAGAACCTATGATCCGATTGATAGATGTTAGGAAAAGGTTTGCCTCACAGGAGATCCTGAAAGGGGTTAATCTTTCCATATATGAAGGCAAGACAACGGTCATAGTTGGGGAGAGCGGAAAAGGAAAGAGTCTCATCCTGAAGCATATCCTGGGACTTATAAGGCCGGATAAGGGCAAAGTTCTGGTAGAGGGGAACGATATCAATAAGATAGGCAGGAAAGACCTGAAAGCCATCAGGTCCAAGTTTGGCGTTCTGTTTCAGAATGCGGCTCTTTTTGACTCTATGACAGTATTTGATAATGTGGCCTTGCCGTTACGTGAGCGGACTAAAGCCTCGGAAGAAGAAATACGTAAAATCGTAAACGAGAAGCTGGACCTAATGGACATTGAAGGCAGCAATGACAAATACCCGGCGCAGCTCAGCGGGGGGATGAGGAAAAGGGTCGGCCTTGCCAGGGCACTTGTCCTGAATCCTAAAATAGTATTCTTTGATGAACCGACAACCGGATTAGACGTTGCAAAAAGCAATGAAATGTACCGCGTCTTTTTTAAGACCCAGTCGAAATTAGGGTATACCGCCCTGATTGTCAGCCACGATGTGCCAAAGATTTTCAAGCTTGCTGATTATGTAGCGCTGCTTCACGATGGAGTCATCCAGGACTGTTTGCCGCCCGAAGATTTTCAGACCTCTGAGAATCCCTTTATAAAGGAATTTGTGCAGAAAACAATGGGATATATATATGAAAGTGAACAGGTGGAGGGTTGATATATGAACAGAATAACTACTGAAACAGCTGTTGGGATTTTTATTATCGCCGGGCTCTTGTGCATGGCCTATCTTTCAATCAAGCTGGGGGATGTCAGTATCTTCGCTACAAAACAGTATCCGGTTAAGGCACGCTTCGCAAACATTGGGGGACTGAAAGAGGGTTCGGAAGTTGAGATAGCAGGGGTTAAAGTCGGCAAAGTCGCAAAAATAACCCTCGATAATTATCAGGCAATTGTAGAATTATTGATCAATCCCGGGATAAGGCTTCAGGAAGATTCCATTGCAAGCATCAGGACACAGGGCATTATCGGCGATAAGTATGTCAAGATTTCGCCGGGTGGAGCAGAGGAATATATAAAGCCCAACGGCATGATATCAGAAACAGAATCAACAGTGGATATCGAGGAATTGATCAGTAAATATATTTTTGAAAAGAAATAACAGCAGGCAAATAAGATATGACAGACCATTCAATATGCGAACAGCTTAAGAAGATGAGACATGAGATGATATTCTCTCAGCTCGATGATGAGGATATCAATAAAATCTCTTCTTTCTTTGAACTGGCGACATACCCTGCGCATACAGTTGTTTTTAAAGAGGGTGAGCCGGGTGATTTCATGGGTTTTATTGTTTCGGGGAAACTGGAAGTGAAAAAACAGACCGAGTTCAAAGGGAATCAATTAATAATAGCAATATTGGGATCCGGCGCCCTTTTTGGTGAACTCTCCATCTTCGACAGTCACAACCGTTCTGCTACTGTTGAGGCTGTTGAGAATACGACAATGCTGATCCTCAGAAATGAGACATTGGATAATTTCATGCATCAGCATCCGGTTACAGGCATAAAGGTCCTGAAAAATCTCATACGTATCCTTTCCCTCCGTCTGCGCAAGGCAACCGAACGTCTCACAGATATTTTCTGATATTTTCATGAAATAAAGGAGTTGCATAATGAGGATTTTTGAACTGAAACAAAAGGCATTGACTTCTGAAAACAGAGAATACATCCTCGGTTTTCAGGATACAGGCAGCCATGCCTGTTATATGATATACGGTCTTATGAAACCACATGAAAAAGCAAGGGCCATAAACCCCGGCAAGGGGCACGAAGAGATCGTCCTTGCCGTAAAAGGTGATCTGCATGTAACAGGTTATTGCAAGTTTTGTCTGAAGGAAGGTTCTGCCTTCCATATAAAAGGCAACCATGAATGCTTTCTTGAGAACAAGGCTGAATCCGATGCCGTATATGTTATTGCAGGCGGTCACTCGGAAAAAGGACACCACTGAAAATTTAAGCAATTGTAGAGCCTTTCTTGAATCTTCCCCCATTATTTTGTATATTTCTGATATGTGTCTAAGGTTACGACTGATACCCTGAGCTTTTATGTTTGTCATGCCGGCTTGTCCGGCATCCTTCTTTAAAAAAATATGAATAACAGACAAGAAAGATTCTGGACAAGCCAGAATGACAATATATACGAGGTGATTAATTCAATAAAATGGGCATCTTAACCCGCATCAGATGTATTGCCAAAATAACTTTTTGATCAGGGAGGAGCAGATCATTATGTCAAAAAGAATAAGGTTATTTATAGGAAGTTTCTTATCAGTCGTGCTTATAACAATCTTCACGTTATGCACAAGTGTCTTTGCAGCTGAGGAAATAAAGATAGGAGGTGCAGGCAGCGCTCTGGGTTCGATGAAAATGCTTGCCGCAGCTTTTGAGAAAAAACGCCCTGGAGTTAAGGTGGTTGTATTGCCGAGTTTAGGAAGTGTAGGGGGTATTAAGGCTGTTTCAAAAGGGGCTCTCGATATCGGGGTCATCGGCAGGCCATTGGATGATGAAGAACGCAAACTGGGACTGTCTGTAATCGAATATTCAAAAACCCCTATTATATTTGTTACAAAGAAAAATATCACTGTCTCTGATATAAGCACACAGGAACTTGTAAAAATCTATAAAGGCGCCACTCAGACATGGCCAAATGGGGAACGCATCCGCTTAATACTGCGTCAGCCTGCCGAGAGCAATGCCATTGTCGTTAAGAATATATCCCCTGAAATGAGCAATGCAATGGATATTGCCATGTCCAGGCAATGGAGGATAGTTGCGCTGACTGACCAGGAGACTGCTGATATGATAGAAAAGACTCACGGGGCTTTGGGATTTTGTACCCTAACACAGATCATCTCTGAAAAACGTGACCTGAAGATACTCTCGTATAATGGTCAGCCCCCGATGGTCAAAAACAGGGTTAATGAGGCATATCCCATTGTTAAGTCACATGCTATGATAATCAAAAAAGAACCAACCGCTGCAGTAAAGCGGTTTATTGATTTCATCAGATCACCGGAAGCCGAAAGGATCCTGCAGGAATCAGGCAATTCAATGATCAGGGGCGCCTCTAAATAAGGCATGACATCCAGAAAACACATAACGCCTGTTATTGCCTGGCTTTCAGGGATTATTATCAGCATTGTTGTCATCATCTTTCCTCTTGGATACTTTTTAATTGCTTATGAATATATGGTTGGAAGCCTTGAGACCCAGGGCCAGATAGGTTCGGGACAAATAATGCAGATAATCAGCATGAATCCTGACATCTGGGAATTCGAACAGCACAGGCTTCAGGAAGTCTTATCTGATTATCCGAATAAGGGATATGCGGAAAAATGGAAAACCCTTAATGCAAATGGCGAGGTCATTGCTGAAAATACAACCAAAGTGGAAGAGCCGTTTATCATGCGTTCTTTTAAACTCATGGATGCCGGGGCTGTTGTCGGCGAACTTCAGATATACCGTTCAGTTAATAAGTTATTGACAAAAACCTTAGTGATTTTGTTATTAATGCTGCCGATAGGAGCAGGGGCTTTCCTTATATTATATTTTTTGCCGATCAGGACAATATACCAGTCTGAGGAAGCCCTCAGGAAATCCAAGCAATTGCTGGAGAAGACATTTGCCAGTCTGCATGACGCTGTTTTCATCATTGACGCAAAAACCAGAAATGTCATCGACTGCAATCCCGCAGCAGAAAAAATATTCGGTTATGACCGGGCAGAACTGTTAGACCGGACTACGCGCTTTTTGCATATCAGTGAAAAGGATAAAGAAAAGTTTGATGCCAATCTCCAATCCGCCTTAAGGGAAAGGGGATTTATGTACCTGCGTGAGTTCAATATGAAACACAAGGATGGTACGATCTTCCCCGTAGAGCAGACGGTATTGCCTCTTGAAGATGAAAAGAATAATCATATCGGATGGGTAAAAGTAGTGAGAGACGTCAGTGAACAAAAGAAAATGGAAGAAGAACTTCTCAGGGCGCAGAAACTCGAATCATTGGGTGTCCTTGCCGGCGGTATCGCGCATGATTTTAATAATTTACTCACCTCTATCATGGGTAATATCTCACTGATAAAGCTCTATATCGATTCTCCCGACGAATTATCACAAATACTGGAAGACGCGGAGAAAGCATCACTCAGGGCGAGGGATCTGACTTATCAGCTCCTGACCTTTTCAAAAGGAGGAGCACCCATTAAGAAGGCAACTTCTATAGTCGAGCTGGTAAAAGACTCCGCACGGTTTGCCTTAAGGGGTTCCAATGTAAGGTTCGACTTTTCCTTCCCTGAAGATATCTGGACAGTCAAAGTTGATGCAGGGCAGATAAGCCAGGTTATCAACAATATGATTATAAATGCTGATCAGGCCATGCCGGAGGGTGGAATCATTAACATCCGGTTTGAAAATGTCACACTTACTGAAAGTGATCTTATGTCACTCAAGGCCGGTGAGTATGTAAAAATATCCATTAAAGACCAGGGCATCGGCATATCAGGTGAATATCTGCAGAAGATTTTTGACCCCTATTTCACAACAAAACATAAAGGAAGCGGTCTCGGGCTTGCTACTGCATATTCCATTATCAAGAAACATGACGGCCAGATTACTGTAGACTCAAAAATGGGAAGCGGGACAACATTCCATATCTATCTCCCGGCATCAAAAGAGAAAGTTTTGCTGCATTCTGCTGATCATAAAACTAAACTGAAAGGATCAGGGAAGATTCTGTTTATGGATGATGAAGAAGCGGTCAGAAAAACCACAGGATTTATGTTAGGCAGTCTCGGATATAATGTCGTATTTGCCGGAGATGGGGATGAAGCAATTAAGTTATATAAAAAGGCCATCGAATCAGGAGACTCTTTTAAAGCGGTAATCATGGATTTAACCATAGCAGGCGGAATGGGGGGTAAAGAGGCTGTTAAAAAACTGATTGAGCTTGACCCTGACGTTAAAACAATTGTATCAAGTGGTTATTCGAACGATCCTGTAATGTCTGATTATAAACAATACGGATTTCACGGCGTCATTACAAAACCGTACCAGATTGAAGAACTCGGTGACACTATTTCCAAAGTAATCGAAACAGGACATTAAACACTCTGTAATCTCAACTGAGTTTGGGTTGATTGCATTTTTTTTCGATAATTCCCTGAACAAAGTTTACGCATAGATCGATATCATTCCTGCTGAATACTACAGTCTGCTCCGGCACTGAAGCCGGAAGCCTGCTGTCAAAGAGAAGGATATCTGCTATTTGCAAAATCCTGTCTGCGCTCTTCTTGAATTTCGCTGCATCTCCGGACACAAAAATCACGATATCAGGTTTCAAAACCTCAATCGCACTGTTCCCTTCAACCACAATCCCCTGCAGATGAGAGAGCATATCTGCTGCCATCTGCAGGGTCTTTTCTGATTCAGAGGAAGCAGCCTGAACCCAGAGGACCTTCTCAGCGCCTGAATCAAGGAATCTCTTCGTATCCTTGCCTTCTTCTGAGAGGACTTTGATATCGTCTGTTATGGAACTGTAAAGCGGGGTGTTCGTATATTTTATCGCACCCCAGCCTTTAAGCCTTTCGAGGATTCTACATGCAACAAGAGTCTTGCCGGCGCCGCTGTGTCCGCCGCCGATTCCTATGATTACAGGCATCATCTTAATCCAGGCATTAGCAGATCAGGAAAATTTCTCTAACTTGCTCCTGCAGTAACAACCTCTTCTTCCGCTGATTTCTCAACTTCCTTAAAACCACATTCTTTTTTGTGACAAAAGAACGTTATATCTCCGCCTTTGTTTCTTTTTTCGAACAGAAAATCAGTGCCGCATTTTGGACATTTCCTGGGAACAGGTTTATACCATGAGGCAAACTTGCATTTCGGATAGTTGCTGCAGCTCCAGAACAGTTTTCCCCTTTTAGAACGTCTTTCTGCAATATCGCCTCCATCCTTTGGGCACTTTATCCCTGTAGAAAAAGGCTTTGTGTTTTTACATTCAGGATACTTTGAACATGCAAGGAATTTCCCGAACCGGCCTGACTTTATCACCATGGGTGAACCGCATTTTTCACATTTTTCGTCTGTCTGCTGTGAGTTTGTCTCCGGGCTGTTCTGGTTCTGATCAGCGCCTTCTGCCTGATAAGGTTTTGTATTCTTGCACTCAGGGAATCCTGTGCATGCAAGAAACCTCCCGTGCCTTCCCCATCTGATCACCATGGGAAGACCGCACTTTTCACACACGATTTCTGTAGGGATATCTTTTGGTTTGACCTTGCCTACAGTCTTGTTGGCCTCTGCAAGGTCTGTATGAAAAGGCTTGTAAAAATCCTTCACAACCTTTTCCCATTTCATCTTCCCGTCTTCAATGTGATCAAGTTCGTCTTCCATTTTAGCGGTAAAACCTACATCGATAAGTTCCGGAAACCTTTCAACAAGATAATCATTCACAACAGCCCCTAGCTCTGTGGGAGAAAATTTACCCTCGGTCTTAAGAACATATTTTCTGTCCTGGATTGTAGAAAGTATTGTTGCGTAGGTGCTTGGTCTTCCGATACCCTTATCCTCAAGGGCTTTCACAAGGGTTGCCTCAGTATAACGAGGAGGCGGCTGTGTAAAATGCTGTTTCGGCAATAAGCCGAGAAGTTTTAACGCCTCCCCTTCTTTCAGGGCAGGCAGAGTCAATCCGTTCTCATCTTCAATCTCATCCTTCCCTTCTGTATACAATGCCATGAAGCCGGCAAAACGCACCACAGTTCCTGTAGTTCTGAATTCGTAAAATGGGACCCTGCTAATTGCCCCCCCATCACTTTTTTCAAATCCCCCCTCGCCCCCCTTTTCTAAAGGGGGGATGGGGAGATTATCTGTAGTTGAGATTGGCTTTGTATTGATGGTAAATGTTGTTTGTTCAAGCTGAGCAGGGGACATCTGGCTCGAAATAAAACGGTTCCATATTAATGTGTAAAGAGCAAATTGGTCTTTTGACAGAAATTGTTTTATCGCTTGAGGACTCTTATCCGAATAAGTAGGCCTTATTGCTTCATGCGCCTCCTGTGCTGTTGCCTTGCTTTTATAGACAGGGGGCTTTTCAGGTATATAATCTTTCCCATACGTCTTCGCGATTAATTCCCTCGACCAGGCTTGCGCTTCATGTGCCAACCGGTGAGAATCCGTCCTCATATAGGTGATAAGTCCTGCTGAACCCTCCTGGCCAAGCTCTATGCCTTCATAAAGCTGTTGTGCCAACATCATTGTCTTTTTTGCAGGAAACCTCAGTTTCCTCACTGCCTCCTGCTGGAGAGTGCTTGTAATAAAGGGAGGATAGGGCATTCTTTTCCTTTGTTTGCGTTCTATCTTGTTTAGTACAAACTCTTTGTTCTGCAGGTCTGAGACTATTGCGCCTGCTGCTGTTTCATTTGTTATAAGAAATTTGCTTTCTGTTTTTGGCTCCTGACTGCTGACTGCTGACGCTTCACTTATCTTGAACAGCCTTGCAGAGAAGGTCGGAAGATTGGAGCCTTCAAATTCAGCGGTGATGCTCCAGTATTCTTCAGACCTGAATTCATCTATCTCACGCTCTCTGTCCACGATGATCCTCACAGCAACTGACTGCACCCTGCCTGCACTCAGACCACGCCGCACTTTTCTCCAGAGCAGCGGACTGAGCCCATAGCCGACAAGCCTGTCAAGTATCCTCCTCGCCTGCTGTGCCTCGACTTTTTTCATATCAATCTTTTGAGGGTTCCTGATCGATTCCAGCACAGCCCTCTCTGTTATCTCGTTGAATATGATCCTGTATATCTCTTTTTTTGAAGTAAGGTTTTTCTTGTCCGAAATTTCATATGCAATATGCCAGGCAATTGCTTCGCCCTCCCTGTCAGGGTCAGGTGCAAGAAATATCTTATCAGCCTCTTTTGAGGCTTTTTTCAGCTCCCTGATAATTTTTTCCTTGCCGGGAATTACAATATAATTCGGTTCAAAATTCTTCTCAACATCAACCCCGAGATCCTTTGACGGGAGGTCTTTTATATGACCGACCGACGCCTTAACAGTAAATTCCTTTCCGAGAATCTTATTAATAGTCTTTGCCTTTGCTGGTGATTCAACAATAACTAAAGCATTCATGCCAGATAAAACCTCTTTCCTGTTATTTGTTTAACAGCACCTTTCAGCTCTAATTCAAGAAGGATTGCGAGTACTGTTGATGCCGGCAATCCGCTCTCACGAGAAATCATATCTATCTGTTTCGGCTCTCCTGACAGCAAATTGCAGAGCGCTTTTTCTTCATCACTGACTTCGATTTTGACCTTATCCTTTAATCTTATAAAACCCTTCAAAACCGGTGCAAGTTCCTCAATAATATCGGTTGCTTTTTGAACAAGGACTGCGCCCTTTTTTATTAGAGCATTTGTCCCTTCTGAATTGCCCGAAGTTATATTCCCGGGCACTGCAAACACCTCCCGGCCTTGTTCAAGCGCATATCGGGCTGTTATGAGAGCGCCGCTGTCAGCAACAGCCTCTACAACAAGCACACCCAGTGAAAGGCCGCTTACCAACCTGTTCCTCTTCGGAAAATTCTCTTTATCAGGAGGAGTTCCCAAAGGAAATTCGCTTATAATACATCCGGAACCGGCAATATTATCCATGAGCGATTTATTCTCCGGAGGATACGGCACATCGATCCCTGAGCCAAGCACAGCTATTGTCCTTCCCCCGGCCTTAAGCGCTCCTTTATGAGACAGGGAATCAACACCCCGTGCCAGGCCGCTGACAATAGTAAAGCCCATGGATGCGAGATCCTCTGAGAGATTTTCTGCAACCGACCTCCCGTAGTGTGTCAATTTCCGTGATCCAACTATTGCAATTGAATATTTATCCTCTGGCCGGATATCCCCTTTAACATAAAACACTGCCGGCGCATCATATATTTCCCTGAGCATTTCCGGATATAAGGGGTCGTCCAGACTGACGGCTTTTATCCCGTTCTTTTCCATCTTCTCAATCTGCTCCTCTACAGCTCTCCAGGCTGAAAATTCCTTTATATTCCTGGCCCTGTTTATCCCTATCCCTTCCACGGAAAGCAGATCATTGAGTCCCGCATTAAATATCATTTCAGGGCTCCTGAATACAGAAAACAATTTTCTGGCGCCAACAGGCCCTACTTCCGGCAGCATGGATAAAGCAATCCAGTTTTTTAGATCTGACATAGACTCAGTAACTTGAGAGATTTATCGTTTGCCCTTCTTTTTCAATTTGCTCAACTTCAGCCTCAGGGCATTAATCCTTATGAATCCTTCCGCGTCCTTCTGATTATAAACATCTTCTTTCTCAAAAGTCGCAAGCTCGGGATTATAGAGTGAATAAGGGGATTTTCTGCCGACTGTAAAACAGCCGCCCTTATAGAGCTTCATCCTGACGGTTCCGGCAACATCCTTTTGCATGTCATCCATAAGGTTCTGCAGGGCAACCCTTTCAGGTGAGAACCAGTAACCGTAATAGACAAGCTCTGCATAGCGTGTAATGAGAGAATCCCTGAGATGCATTATTTCCCTGTCAAGCACTATTGACTCCAGCGCCCTGTGGGCTGCGTGGAGCACTGTACCGCCGGGAGTTTCGTAAACACCCCTTGACTTTATCCCGACGTACCTGTTTTCCACAGTATCAACTCTTCCTATGCCATGTCCGCCGGCAATAGTATTGAGCCTTTCAAGAAGCCGTGATGGAGACATACGCTTGTTGTCTATAGCAACAGGATTTCCTTTTTCATATGAGATATTAATATAAGAAGCTTTATCAGGCGCCTTCTCCGGCGGAACGATCGTGGTATACATATCTGCCGGCGGTTCCTGCCACGGGTCTTCAAGTATCCCACCCTCATAGCTGATGTGAAAGAGATTCCTGTCGATGCTGTACGGCTTTTCCTTCGTTGCCGTCACAGGTATGCCGTGCTTCGCAGAATATCTGATAAGTGACTGTCTTGAATCAAACTGCCATTCCCTCCATGGCGCTATAACCTTTATATCAGGCTTCAGTGCATAATAGGTGAGTTCAAATCGTACCTGGTCATTCCCCTTCCCGGTAGCGCCGTGAGCAACCGCTTCTGCGCCTTCCTTCACAGCGATCTCGATCTGCTTTTTTGCGATCAGCGGTCTGGCGATGGATGTGCCGAGCAGATATGACCCCTCATAAACAGCATTCACCCTTAGCATAGGGAATATATAGTCTCTTGCAAACTCTTCTCTCACATCCTCCACATAAACCTTTGATGCCCCGGTCCTGATTGCCTTTTTTCTTACTGCTTCAAGGTCTTCGCCCTGTCCGAGATCAGCGCAAAAGGCAATTATTTTTGCCCCGTATTTCTCCTTCAGCCATTTTATAGCCACAGAGGTATCCAGACCTCCTGAATAGGCAAGCACAATCTTTTTCAGCATACGTAATCCTCCATTAAGCTGTTTTCTGTCATGGGGAAATTGAGTTAGCTCTACAAACAATAAACCTTAGCATAAATCATAAAAAAATGTAAAACTGCCCCAAACACCTTTTCTCTTGACATATCGGCGCCAACAGAATTACAATTGTAATTGAGACTCATTCTCAATTAATGTGAAAAAAGCGCACGGCAAACTTATTTTCGGCACATTTCTCAAAGACAGGGGACTGCGTTTTACAAAAGAACGTTCTGTCATTCTTCAGAAAACACTGTCCTGCAGCGGTCATTTTGATCCGGAATCGCTGTATCTGCAGATAAGAGAGGCCGGCTTAAAAGCTTCAAGGGCATCTGTCTACAGGACGCTGAGCATCCTCTGTGAATGCGGCCTCATCGAAAGGGTCAAAAAAACGGAGCGCGGCACTATTTATGAAAATATGTTCGGCCATGAACACCATGATCATATGTTATGCATTCAATGCGGAAATTTAATAGAGTTTTATTCTGAAGAACTTGAGAGACTTCAGGAAGCCCTCTGTAAGAAACAAGGCTTTCAGGGAACAGGCCATAATCTGGAGATAAGAGGATATTGCAGGAAATGCCGGAAGAAAAAGAGATAAAACAAGAGAAAAAAACAGATAATCACAGACGCCGCAGGGGTGGTTCTTCATCGAAAAAAGTCATACTCATCGGCAATCCGAATGTCGGCAAGAGTGTAATCTTCGGTCTTCTCACCGGGAAATATGTGACGGTATCAAATTATCCGGGAACAACTGTAGAGGTTTCCTACGGCAATACTGCCATAGGCGACAGAAATTTCGTTATTATCGACTCTCCCGGAGTGAATAACCTGACCCCGATGAGCGAGGACGAAAAGGTTACAAGGGATATCCTGCTGAAAGAGAGGCCGGAGACAGTCGTCCTTGTTGCAGATGCAAAAAATCTCAAAAGAGCCCTTATGCTGCTGATACAGCTTTCAGAAATGGAACTCCCCTGCATACTCGACCTTAATATGGAAGATGAGGCAAAGGCAAGGGGGATAGAGACAAATTACCGGAAACTCGGTGATCTCCTGAATATCGAGGTTATCGGCACTGTTGCGCCTCAAAGGAAAGGCATTCAGAAATTAAGAGAGGCTATTTTAAAGCCGCGTCCCCCTGTTCTGAGCATGCATTATAATCCTGTGATTGAGGAATATGCAGGGAAAATATCAGCAATGCTCCCTGAAGCAGGCGTCTCAAAACGTTCGATCTCTTTAATGGTACTCTCAGGTGACGAGAGCCTTAAGGACTGGCTCATGACAAACCTTCATACGGAAGATCTTAAACGGGTTGAGGACCTCAGGGATGAGGCCCAATCGAAACTGAGAGAGCCGATAGCGCATACAGTCGGACACAGCAGGATAAAACTTGCAGAGGATATCAGCAGAAAAGTCCAGAAAAGCAGCATCGTGCAATCAGGCATGCTGTCTCAGAGGCTCAGCAGCTGGACAATGCATCCTTTCTGGGGTGTGCCTTTTTTGCTCCTTGTGATTTTCGGTTTTTATGAGTTCGTTGGAAAATTCGGCGCAGGAGTCCTTGTCGATTTTTTCCAGAATGTCATATTCGGCCATTACCTTAATCCCGCTATAGAAAAAACCATAAAGGCAATTATACCGGTACCATTTATACAGGACATGCTTGTAGGCAAATATGGCATTTTCACAATGGCCCTCACATACGCCCTTGGCATTATACTGCCGATAACAACGACATTCTTCCTGGCATTCGGCTTTCTTGAAGACAGCGGATATCTTCCAAGACTTGCTGTGGTCTCAGATAAGGTCTTCAGATTGCTCGGGCTGAATGGCAAGGCTATCCTGCCCATGATTCTCGGCCTCGGTTGCGGAACCATGGCAACTATGTCAACACGCATACTCGAGACAAAAAGGGAAAAGATCATAGCGACATTCCTCATCGCCCTTGTAATTCCCTGCTCTGCGCAGCTCGGTGTCGTATTCGGCATGTTAGGAACCCTTTCAATACGGGCCTTCCTCTGGTGGGCCGGATGCATGATAATTGTTTTTGTCTTTTCAGGTTTCCTGGCATCCAGATTTGTTCCCGGAGAAAAACCTGATTTCTTTATAGAGTTGCCGCCTCTGAGGGCGCCTGCTATAGGGAACATAGTTATGAAAACACTCAGCAGGATTGAATGGTACCTGAAGGAGGCAGTGCCTCTTTTCTTGCTCGGCACAGTAATTCTTTTCCTGCTGGATAAGATAAAAGTCCTTGCATTGCTTGAAGCAGCTGCCTCTCCTGTTGTTGTTACATTTTTAGGATTGCCTGCAAAGACAACAGAGGCATTCCTTATGGGATTTCTGAGAAGGGATTACGGAGCTGCCGGCATGTTTGCCCTGGCAAAACAGGGGCTTATGAATGAAAACCAGGTTATCATTAGTCTTGTGACATTAACCCTGTTTGTGCCCTGCCTTGCAAGCTTCTTTATGATGATAAAGGAAAGAGGGATAAAGACATCTGTACTGATGATGGCTCTTATAATCCCGTTCGCCCTTCTTGTAGGCGGGATACTCAATTTTATCCTGAATTTCTTTAAATAGCGCAGTTCATTTTTTTTCAGCAGGACTCTTGACAATATTTTTTATTATAAGTTAATATTGAAAGTTTTGTGATGTTTCCTGCTGGGCATTAAGCCTGCACCGGATGCACAAATCCAGTAAAAGATAATTACAGGCAAACTGCGTGCCCGGTGATTGCAAAGGGAATTTAAATTGTTTCACTTAATGACTGAAATACTTACTTGATGAAAGGAGGATAGCACATGGCGGAGAAAGGAAAATCAAAGACAGACGTTGCAGCAAGGGCTGAGTCAAAGAACAGGGTAAATCGCTGCAGCTTCTGTGGAAATAAGGTCGATGTCGTTCTGTCCGTTTCCCCAACAGGGAAGAAAAAAATGAAACGCATCTGCTGCGAAGGCTAATCAGCGGGTCTCCTGCGGCGGGAAATTTTTCATTGCCGCAGGGGACATCACATTCTTAAAAATATCTCTATTTCAAAAGTTTTCTGTTACTCAGATCATTTATTATGGCTTCGATCAAAGACCTCGTCATATTTTGAGGAGATCTGTCGAAATCGGTTACGGATAATGCGGACCAGACCAGGTTATCGTTTTTCGCCATAAATATCTTTGTTTCGAATTTGACATTATATCCCAATGAAACAATATTCTGGCAGCAGAGGGTGTAATAACCATAAAAGCCCTCAGAGGTGACAAATTGAGGAGGGTATGTCATGTATGCATTGATGTCTGATACGTCTGCCAAACGTACCACAAGTACTGAATCTATATTCATCTCTTTAATTTTTTTTCTTAGCTCATGCTTCTTCGGCATAGTTTCGTCAGGGAATATTTTATTGCTTGCAAATGCATCTGTCCCCTTGGCCTTGAGTTGCTTGACCAATTCGTTTTCAAAATAGTTCCTTAATATCTGCGGCTCAATAACCCCGATAACGAGGACATTCTTAAGGGCGCCTTCCTGATATTTATCATCCATCCATACAGAATTCAATTTTGTTGTGGCGCATGAATTAATGATGAAAAGAGAAGTTATTGCAATGCCAAAAAAGAGAATTATCCTTTTCATACCTCTCTCATACTGATGTTTAACAAAATTATTCTGAGCTGCGCTCAAAAACAAAAAGGTAGTGACAGCAAATCACTACCTTTTTCAAGTCCTTTACAGCTATTCGGGGAAATTACCTTACAGCATCCTTAAATGCTTTACCGGCAGAAAATTTCGGAACTTTGGCAGCTTTAATATTTATTGTTTCGCCTGTCCTTGGGTTCCTGCCCTTCCGGGCCTTTCTCTTTGAAAGTGAAAATGTGCCAAAACCGACAAGAGCAACCTTATTCCCTTTCTTCACAGATTTCTCAATGCCGTCAATGAAGGAATCAAGCGCCCTCCCTGCAACAGCTTTTGAAACATCAGCATCTTTTGCCATTTTTTCAATCAGGTCAGCCTTTGTCATAAAAAACCTCCTCTCTTAATAATTCTATAAAGTATACACGATTATTTGTCGAATGAGAACAATTTTTTAAAAGATTCTTAAAAATCAGCAACAGTTTTTTAAAATCACTACAATAGCTATTGTTTTGAGTTTATTGGATCACTCTTACTATTTCATCCATATTAACCCTGTCGGTCCTGAATCTATTCACCGGTGACTCCATATCCGGATATCCTATGGAAATCCCAAGGACAAACCGTTTTGATTCAGGGATGTCCAGGAACTTTTTTACATATTGGGCATAATCCGTAAGAAATGCCTGCGGTACAGTTCCAAGGCCATGCGCATGAGCTGCCAGCATGAGGCTCTGCGCAAACAGGCCCATGTCGAAAACAGACCAGGGAGTAAGCGATGAATCCTGGAAAAGCAACATGCCGTGCGGAGCTCCATAGAACCGGAAGTTTGCTGTCTTCGATTTTTTCCTTATTTCCGGAGAATTCAAATCTACCCCTAAAATCTCCCCTCTTTTTTTCATCAGAGCAGTAATCCTCGCATCAATGACAGGAGGCCATGCTTGAGGTTCCGGCAGATCAGGACAGGATGGTGTATTATTTTCAAGCAGCTCCACAAGGTGTTTTGACAGGGCCTCTTTTTTTTCACCTGACACAATCACAACCTCCCATGGCTGGCTGTTCTTGTATGACGGACTCCATTGCGCTGCTTCAATAACCTTCATTAAGATATCCGTTGGCGCAGGGTCTGGCTTGAATTTCCTGATACTCATCCTCGTCTTAATGCATTCAATTGCATCCATAGCGTCCTCCTGCAAAATCAATTTTTTATTATCATCGTCTCATTCTTCAATCGTAGTGTGCCTGATCATCTTGCCCTTGCACATATAGATGACCATTTCAGCGATGTTTGTTGCGTGGTCTGCTATCCGTTCGAGGTATTTGGCGATATATGTTCTTTTTATGGCTAATGGAATGATTTTGGGGTCCTGTAGCATAAGGCCGAGGAGTTCTTCAAAGTTCTTTACAGTGAGATCATCAACCTCATCATCTTTCTTGATGACTTCATAGGGGAGACGTGAGCATCCGGCAACAAACGCGTCAAGAGTATCTTTGACCATAGCCTGTGTGATTTCAGCCATCTTGGGAATATTTACAAACGGCTTCAGTTGGGGTTCTTCGTTCAGTTCCAGGGCGCGTTCAGCAATGTTCACGGCAAGGTCTCCCATCCGTTCAAGATCAGTGGTAATCTTCATTGTAGTCGTAATAAATCGCAAGTCGCTTCCCATCGGCTGTCTCAATGCCAGAAGCCTGATGCATTCCAGATCGATTGCCACATCCTGTGCGTTAACGAGATGATCTCTCCTGATCACCTCTCTGGCCAGTGTACTGTCTCTTTCAACCAGCGCCTTTACCGAATCCCGTATGGCATTTTCGACCATAATCCCAAGCTTTAAAACCCGTTCCCTCAACTCCCTTAATTCTACATCAAAAATAGCCATTATCCGAATCTCCCTGTAATATATTCCTCCGTAAGTTTGTTTTGAGGATTTACAAATATGCTATCCGTGTCCCCAAACTCCACAAGCTCTCCTAAATACATAAAAGCAGTGTAAACAGATATCCTCGCAGCCTGCTGCATGTTGTGAGTGACTATCACTATCGTAACAGTTTTCTGCAATTCCTGAAGCAGGTTTTCTATATGCGCTGTTGATATGGGGTCCAACGCAGATGTAGGTTCATCAAAGAGGAGAACCTCAGGTTGCTGGGCGAGGGAACGGGCAATACAGAGCCTTTGCATCTGGCCTCCGGACAGGCTCATTCCCGATTCATTCAGCTTGTCTTTCACCTCTTTCCATAAATCTGCCCTCACGAGAGCATTCTCCACGATCTCGTCAAGCTGCGATTTCTTTTTAATACCTCTGATTTTGGGGCCATATGCAACATTCTCATAAACGGAACTCGGGAAGGGATTCGGTTTCTGAAATACCATCCCAACCCTTCTTCTCAGTTCGATAACATCGGTTTCCTTATCATAAATATCAAACCCCTGAAAAAGCGCCTGCCCTTCAACCCTTGAATAAAGTATAAGGTCATTCATCCTGTTCAGAGCCCTAAGCAGGGTCGATTTACCGCAACCGGACGGACCGATTATAGCTGTAATCTTATTGGTTTCGATATTGAGGTTGATGTTTTTTACAGCCATGAAATCACCGTAGTAGATACTAAAATCCTTTATCTCGAAAATGTGTCTGTCGTCTACCATGCCCTCTTCTTCCTTTGCCTTGAACGTAAAATTATCCCCAGAAGATTCATCCCCAAAACCAGTACGATTAAGGTCAGTGCGGTTCCATACTGAATTGGTCTGGTCTCTTCGATATGTGTCCCCGCCGTTGCCAATACATAAATATGATATGGCAACGCCATGATAGGTTCGAACAGGCTTTTTGGGACCCCCGGTGTAAAAAATGCGGCAGCGGTAAACATAATCGGAGCAGTCTCACCTGAAACTTTTGCAGTTCCTAATATTACACCGGTGAGGATCCCCGGCATGGCTGTCGGCAAAACCACTTTTCGTATGGTCTGCCACTTTGTAGCGCCGCATGCGAGTGAAGCTTCCCTGAAGCTGTATGGCACCGCCTTAATAGCCTCTTCCGATGTTGAAATAATATAGGGAAGAACCATGATGGCAAGCGTCAATGAACCTGCGAGCAAACTCATGCCAAATTGAAATGCCACAACAAAAACCGCGAGGCCAAATAGCCCGAAGACTACCGAAGGAACACCCGAGAGTGTGTATATTGACATCATGACCATATTGAGGAGCAATCCCGGTTTTGAATATTCTGAGAGAAATATGGCAGTAGTAACGCCGATAGGAATAACTGCTGCCATACAGAAAAAGGTCAGCAATATGGTCCCGACGATAACAGGGAAAATACCACCCTTTGTCATACCCTCGGTCGGAGATTGGGTTATAAATTCCCAGCTGAGAACACTAATGCCGTTATAGGCCACAAAAAACAGAATGATGGACAGGATTATTGCCCCGGCAAAACCGAATGTCCTGATAAGTGAAAGGAAGAACCCCTGTTTCAGGTTAAATCTTTTTTTGCGGGTCAGATAAAATGGTTTATGTATCCTTTCTGACCCTTGTTTCATACTTTCCCCCCGATTCTGACGGCACGGTATCTTTTAGAGATGAAATCAGAAATAAGGCTTAAAATAAATGTGATGATAAAGAGGATTGCACCGACGCCAAAAAGAGCATGATAATGCAGGCTTCTGTAAGGGGCCTCAGCCATTTCAGCTGCAATAGCCGCAGGCATCGGCCTTGCAGCGTCAAAGATCCAGTGAGGCACGACTGCAGCGCCACCTGCAACCATAAGAACAATCATGGTCTCGCCAATGATGGTGCCGATCCCGAGGATCACTGCGACGCTTAATCCTGAAACAGAGGAGGGAATGACTACTCTCCATATCGTATCCCATTTATCGGCTCCGAGTGAGTAGGACGCTTCCCTGTATGTACGGGGCACAGCAGTCAATGCGTCCTCTGCGATACTCGCTATGACAGGGATAGCCCTTATCGTAAGCATCAGAGATGCTGTCAGTATGTTAAGGCCGGATGCAATGAACAATTTGTCATAACAGAAGTCAGCCAGTGTTGTAGAAATAAACGGGATATTCAGGCTTCTCAGAAATTCCGGAAGTTGTTCCGAAAGCGCCGGAGAAAGCCAGTTTGAGAGCATTGGTGCAATAATCACCATTCCGAAAAAGCCGAGCACCACAGATGGAAAACTTGCCAGTATTTCGATAAGCGGTTTCAGAAATTCCTTGACCCTGTGATGGGCAACTTCAGCCACGTATACAGCAGTTGCAAGCCCGAGGGGAATTGCCATAACTGCGGTAAGAAGGGTGACAGCAACTGTGCCCATTATAAGGGGCCACATCCCGAAGCTTGGCGGCTCATGCGTGGGATACCAGGCTGAACCGAAGATGACTGTTGCAGCGCCAGCCTTATAGAAAACGTAGAATGCTTCTTTGAAGAGAAAAAGACCGATCAGCAGCAGGATAACGACAGAGAACAGCCCGATACCGCTGACGATAAACTCAACTGCCTTTTCCTTAGTCTGCCATTTCATAGCCCCTGTTTTTATTTTATACTCACGTATTTCACTTCATTCACAACCTTCTGGCCTTCTTTCGACATCATGAAGTCCATGAATTTTTCGATCGTTCCCGAGGGCTTTCCATTCGTATACATGAAGAGCGGTCTTGCGATAGGCCATGAGTTGTCACGCACACTGTTTGCAGAGGCTGACTTCCCGGCTACTTTTAATGACTTAACAGATTTGTCAAGATATCCGATGCCCACATAACCTATGGCGAATTTATTATGTGCAATTGTCTGAATAGTCTGTCCGCTTGAAGCAACAAGAAGCGCATCTGCCCGAACCTTGTCACCTTTCAGAACCTTCTCCTCCCATACCTCATAAGTCCCTGAGCTTGTATCCCTTGAAACAACAGAGATGGGCCGGTTAGGTCCACCCAGTTCTTTCCAGCTTTTGATCTTACCATTATAGATATCTCTGAGTTGTTCGATGGTGATATCGGTCATTTTCATTGATGGATGGACAACAGGAACTATGCCGTCAAGAGCCACTTTGTGACCTGTTAATGTAACGCCTTTCTCCTTTGCCGAGGCTACCTCTTTGTCTTTTGCCTCTCTTGAGCTCGTGGCAATATTGGTAGTCCCATCAATCAATGCCTTAATGCCCGTTCCCGAACCGCTTCCGGAAACAAATACCTTGATATTTGGATTTTTCTTCATAAAAACTTCAGCTGCCTTCTGGGCAATCGGAAGAACCGTTGTTGAACCGTCGATTCTCAGGTCTTCAGCGTAGGAAAGACCGAATAGAGAAACCATAAATGCTGCTGAAAGTAAAACAATAATAATCTTTTTCATTACATACCTCCTTGTGTATTACAATAAATTGTTAATGTTACATTTGCGTTACAATTCCGTTAAGTTTACGTTACATATCTCACCTCCCTTTAACAATTATTTGGCGTTCGCCTGACTGTGCTGATTTGGCCCCAATCTTATTGAGGATTATTGAGGCCGCAGGATTTCTTATTTCGTGATTTTTCAGCAGATTCAGAATGGTTGTCCTTTGCGTCACCGAATGCTTCCTTCATCAATTCAAACAGAAAGAGATTCGGTTTTGTCTTGATGAGAAAGTATGCTGCAACTGCCAGCAATAAGAGGCTTACAATAGAAATAATCATTATATTAGAGCATACCTCACGAATATTACATGAATATTACAGAAGTGTTAAATTTGTGTATGGGCATATGAGATGGTTCTTTCGGACTCTTCACTGGAAACGCCTGATGCATAAAAAGGACACTTCCTGTGAAATTTCCGCTTGCAGTATTCATCGAAAAGTTTATGGAAATTGTGCTCCAGGACATGATTATATATTTATTAATCAATATAGAAGATCAGCGCAGGAGGCAATAAATGCTGAAAATTACGTTTTTATGCACAGGGAACTCATGCCGTTCTCAGATGGCAGAGGGGTTTGCACAGGAACTTGGTAAGGGAATCATCGAAGCTCACAGTGCCGGTCTCAGTCCGCAGGGAGTCAATCCCAGAGGTATCTCTCCAAGGATCTTGAGTTCCGATAGAAACCACGAGAAGCTCGACGACAATAATTTGATAATAGGTGACCTCGCATCTCCTCTTGACATTAGACGTATAATAAAATAGAATAAATACGTCAAAGGAGGTATCTTATGGATACAAAGCTCACTCTGCGGATAGACGATAAACTGATCAGGCAGGCAAAGGAAGCGGCACGATCAAAAGGCGTCAGCCTATCTCGCATAGTGGAGGACTATTTCAGGTCCCTCGCAGTCCGTAAAGAGAAGGAAGCACCTGAATCGCCGGTGCTGTCGGAAATATCGGGTGTTCTTTCAACCGGAATGGGTACGAGGAGGCTTCAGGCGGAATACAGAAAGCATCTTCAGGAAAAATATCGTTGAAATCAGTTCTCTGTGATATCAATTTTTTTCTCGATATTTTTCTGAAGCGTGAACCTTTTTACGCTCCAGCGGCCACAATATTTAAAATGATCGAGGAAAAGAAGTTTAAGGGCTATCTCTGCGCCCTCAGTTTCCCGACACTCTATTACCTGCTTTCAAAAGAACTGAAGCATGAAAAGGCGATAAAAGTTCTTGAGAAGGTGAGAATTGTCTTTCATGTCGCGGCAGTCGACGAGAGGGTAATCGATCTGTCCCTCACATCGAGCTTCAGGGATTTCGAAGATGCCGTGCAGTATTATTCGGCCATTCAGGCAAAGTCAGAGTGCCTCATTACTAGAAACAAGGGCGACTACAAAGTGGACGCCCTTCCTGTCCTCACTCCAGAGGAATTTCTGGCAATTAAAATTGGCTGACAAATATCCTTATCAGTCGCTTCTTTAAATGTTCCCAACTGACGTTCCTTCTTAAGAAATAGGATCGAGAAGGAGTAACCGTTCTTGCTATATCCCCAAATTTAAGTTCTTCACCTGATAATAGAGAGTCAAGAAATACGTTAACCCGAATAATGCAATTAACCACAGAGAACACGGAGGATTATATTGATAATAAAAGAGAAACTATCAGTTTTTATAATTTCCTCTGTGCACTATTTTATGAAGGATCGAGTCTTAATTGT
>Ga0194126_10001761_pt1 | contig 35953 bp, 32 predicted proteins | sample TA2KigC150mmetaG_FD_148641 | JGI IMG/M metagenome (GOLD analysis project Ga0194126, IMG submission 148641) | Freshwater microbial communities from Lake Tanganyika, Tanzania - TA2015035 Kigoma Deep Cast 150m | ecosystem: Environmental > Aquatic > Freshwater > Lake | place: Tanzania: Lake... | reverse complement strand
GCGCGTGGTCGCCGGCGTCTGTCACATCCAGAACGTCAATGCTTACGACAGTCGGCTCAAGAACTGGATTCGCCGCTTCCACGGCGTGGCCGCCAAGTACCTCGATTCCTACCTCGGCTGGTTCCGAACCCTGGATCGGTCGGCAGGCACGGCCCTCAGACCCGCGCGCCTGCTCGAAATGGCCATCTCCGTCTGAGAGCATCATCACTTAGCGCGAATTGAGCCTTCTTTTTTTGGGCCCGATGCGGCACATACCTTGCACCATGCCTGCATCCATGACGATCCCCCAGCGCCTGCGCGCCGCCGCTCCGGCCGTGCTGACGCATCTGGCCGCCAGCGCCGCGGTGGCCTTCTGCTGCGCATGGCTGGTCTTCGGCCTCTGGTATCCCTTTCCATATGGAGATATGGCGGGGGGGCGCGGGCTTTTCCTGCTCCTCGTCGGCGTCGACGTCGTCTGCGGCCCCCTGCTGACTCTGATCGTCTTCGACACGCGCAAGCCGCGCGGCGAGTTGTTGCGCGACATCGGCTTCATCGTGCTGATCCAGTTGGCGGCGCTCGCTTACGGCGTGGCCGCGGCCGCTCAGGCGCGGCCCGTCTTTCTCGCCTTCGAGGGCAATCGCTTCCGAGTCGTCAGCCTGCCGGACATCGAGACGGACAGCTTGGCCCGCGCACCCGAGGCGTTGCGGCAGTTTGGCTTGGGCGGGCCGCGGCTGATCGGCGTCCGGTTGGCCCGGCCTGTCGACCCTGATTTTCCCGAGAGCATCCAGTTGTCTCTGCGCGGCGTGCATCCCGCCTACCGTCCGGAGCGATGGGTAGACTACGAGGCGCAACGCCGGGACGTGGCGCGGGCGGCGCGGCCGCTGTCCGCCCTGCGGCAGAAGCACCCCGAGCGGCAGGCCGAGATCGACGAGGCGCTGCGGCAGGCGGGACTGGCCGAGGAGCGGATCGGTTTCCTGCCGCTGGTGTCGAGCCGACGCGACGACTGGGTGACGCTGGTCGACCGCGAGCGGGGCGCGCCCGTCGCCTACGTGCCGTTCGACGGCTGGTAGGCGGGCGCCCTTCTCAGGCGGCCGCGGCGACCAGCCGGTCGACAAGGCCGGGCAGTTCGTCGAAGCCGTCGAGCACGGCGGCGGGCCGCTCCGCGATGCCGGCCGCGCCGTAGCCGTAGGCGGCATGGATGAAGGCGAGCCCGTTCTCGCGCGCCGCGGCGGCGTCCTCGTCGGAATCGCCGACGAAGCAGGCGCGGGCGGCGTCGATGCCGTACCGGGCGATCACCCGCCGCGTCACGGCGGATTTCGAAGGCGCCGGCGGATCGGTCTCGTCGCGCGTGTGGATGCCGCTGAAGTACCGCGCCAGGCCGAGCGCCTCGAGGATCCTGCGCGTCGGCACCAGGCGCTTGTTGGTGACGACGAAGAGGCGCGCGCCGCCCGTTGCAAGCGCTGCCAGTCCCGCCGCGACGCCGGGGAACACTTCGGTCGTCAGGTAACCCGCCGAGTCGTAGTCGGCCTTGAAGGCCTCGACCAGCCGGGCGAGCAGCGCTTCGTCCCCCGTGTCGCCCAGGCCGCTCACCTGCCGCAGCGTCACCGCCAGCGGCGGGCCGATGAGCGAGGCTTCCAGCGGCACGGCGGGCTTGAGGCCGTGCGCCGCCAGCACCCGCGCGAAGGAGGCGAGGATGCCGGGCGAGGAGTCGATCAGCGTGCCGTCGAGGTCGAAGAGGATGTCCGCTTGCATCGTGCTCGGGTTATACCAGATCGGAGGCGATCACCGCGCGCAGCACGGTCTCTTCGGCGCCGTTGCGCAGGCGGCGCGTGAACCACCAGAGGGCGCCCTTCCTCACGCTCCAGTCGGCGGCGTCGCCGGTGAGCAGCAGCGCCGCGGCGCGGCCGAGCGTGGGCTGGTGGCCGACGACGACGACCGTGCCGCCGTCATGGGGCCAGCCGACGGCGCCGAGCAGGCTCGCCGCGCTCGCCCCGGTGCCGAGCTTGCCCAGCTCCTCGAAGGGCAGCCCCAGCGCCTCGGCCGTCTGCACGGCGCGCACGGCGGGGCTGGCGAGGATGCGCGTCCCGGCGGGCAGGCGCTTCGCCAGCCAGCGCGCGACCGCCTTGGCCTGCTTTTGGCCGCGCTCGGTGAGGCGGCGCTTCGCATCGGGCATGCCGTCCTCGGCCTCGGCGTGGCGCCAGAGGATGAGGTCCATCGTTTTATCCCCCGCCAGGTTCGTCTTGCCTGCCATGTGTTCATTCCTTCCGGAAACGTGTCAGTTTCTTCAGTCGCCGCAGGCCCTGAAAAGTCAGTTTCTGCAGGGCGGCGTGGCGCGGCCCGTGCCAGCCGCCGGCGAGCGCGACTGCCTCGCGCAGGGCGGGATCGTCGTCCATGCACTGCGCGAGCAGCGGGCCGGCGCGCGCGAGATCGTTGAGCGCGCCGAGACTGTCCTGCAGCGCGGTGAGGGTGGCCAGGGTGTCGCGCACGCCGCGCTCGCGGCAGAGGGGCGCGAAGAATTCGATGGCGTAGCGCAGCCTCTTGATGCCGATGCGCAGGGCGTGCAGGCGGGCGGGATCCCGGTCCTGCGCTTTCTTCGCCAGCGCGAGTGCCTTGCGCCGCAGCCGGCCGAGCCGGCGGTGGGCGAAGTCGGCGAGCGCTTCGTCCGCCGGCGCATCGGCGATCCGGTGCAGGCGGGCGCTGAAATCGAGCAGGGCGAGGACGAGCGGACGTTCCGCGAGCGCCTCCTGCACGGCAAGGTGCGCCGCCCGGCGCCGATGCTCCACGGCCGCCGCCAGGGCGGCGAGGCGCGCATCGTCGGGGAAGGCCTGGCGCACCGGGGCGACGATGTCCTCCGCCAGCACGTCCCAGTCGCGCGCCTGGCCGAGCGTGGCGGCGAGCGCGCGCAGCGGCGGCACCACCGCTGCCTCGAAGCCTTGCGGCAGGGCGGGGCGAAAGGTGCGCAGGGCGGAGCGCAGCCGGCGCAGGGCGACGCGCATCTGATGCACGAACTCGGGGTTCGCCTCGCCGGCCCCGAGGGCGTTGGCCTGGAACTGGGCGAGGCAGGCGGCGGTGATGCGGCGGAAGGCTTCCAGCGGCGTGTGCGCGGGCAGCAGCGGCGAGGGCGCGGCCTTGACGGGAACGGGCGGCGCATTGCGCCGCAGGCGGTAGCCGCGCTCGGCCTTGGAAAGGATCTCCGCCTGCACGGGCAGGTCCGCCGCCAGGGCGCGCGCCAGGCCGAAGAGGACGCCGACCTTGCCGCGCTCGAGCTCGATCTCGATCTCGATTTCGGAAATGGTTTCGCGCCGGCCGTCCGCGTCGATCCAGCCGCGGTCGAGCATGAGCAGCACGCTGGGGCCGCGCGCGGGCGCGAGGCGCCAGCAGCGGCGCGTGAACACCGTCTCGAAGGCGGGTTCCAGATGATCCTGCACGCGATGCCGCTCGAGAGCGGCACGCACTGCCTCGTCGTCGATGCCGGCGAAGTCGAAGCGCCCGCCGAAGGGCTGCTCCCATTCGGGACGCTGCGACAGGCCGCCGCCCGCGGTGCCGGCGCATTTCACCGTCTGCAGGCGGGCGCGGCCCTGCCGGCGCGTGCGCAGGGCGATCCCCTGGCGGTGCAGATCTAGGCCGGGCGTGTCGTAGTAGAGGTTGGACAGCCTGCGCGTCGGCAGCCTTTCCGCGTCCCGCAGCAGCGGGTGGCGCAGGAAGGCGCGCACCGCCGTCTCCGGCAGCGCCAGCTTGATTTCCACTTCTTCCTTCATGAGAAGGGCATTATCGCCCATCCTGCGGGCGGGAAAGTTACTGATAGCGCAGCGCCTCGATCGGGTCGAGCCGCGCCGCCTTGCGGGCCGGATAGAAGCCGAAGAAGACGCCGACGCCGGCGGCCACGCCGAAGGCGGCGAGCACCGAACTGCCGGAGACGACGACGGTCATCCTGGCGAGCTGGTTGGCGAGCAGGGCGCCGCCGACGCCGAGGATGAGGCCGATGGCGCAGCCGATGACGGAGATGATGATCGCCTCGAGCAGGAACTGGGCGAGGATGTCGCGCTCGCGCGCGCCGATCGCCATGCGGATGCCGATCTCGCGCGTGCGCTCGGTCACCGACACCAGCATGATGTTCATGATGCCGATGCCGCCGACCAGCAGCGAGACCGAGGCGATGGCGCCGAGCAGCAGCGACATGACGCGCGTCGTTTCCGCGGCCGTGTCCGCTACCGCGGTGAGGTTGCGCAGCGTGAAGTCGTTCTCGGCGCCCTCGCGCAGGCGATGGCGCTGGCGCAGCAGCGCCTCCATCGATTTCTCCACGACCGGCATGGCCTCGGGCGAACTCGCCTTGACCAGGATCTGGCGCACCGATCCCTGGAAGGGTGTGCCGAACACCTTGCGCTGGGCGGTGGTGAGCGGCATCACCACGATGTCGTCCTGGTCGCGCCCCTCGAGGTTCTGGCCCTTGGGCGCCAGCATGCCGAGCACGGTGAAGGGCGCCTGGCCGATGCGGAAGGTCTTGCCGACGGGGTTTTCGTCGCCGAACAGGTTCTGCGCCACGGTGCGGCCGACCAGCGCCACGCGCGTGGCGGCGCGCAGGTCGGAATCGGTGAAGGTCGCCCCGTCCGCGATGGGCCAGGAGCGCGCGTCGAAGTAGGCCGGGACGGTGCCGTGCACCCAGGCGTTCCAGTTGTTCGCGCCATGCACCATCTGCACCGAGCCCCAGTGCACCGGGGCGACCGTCTCGACGCCATCGAGCTCGGCGATGGCGTTGGCATCGGCGACGGTCAGGGTGGGGGCGCTGCCGCTGCCGCTGCGCACCCCGCCCGGCGAGGTGAAGCCGGAGAGGACGACGAAGACGTTGCTGCCCATCGAGCTGATGGTCTGCTGCACGGCGTACTGCGCGCCCTGGCCGATGGCCATCATCAGCACCACGGCGCCGACGCCGATCACCATGCCGAGCATGGTGAGCAGGGTGCGCAGGCGGTTGGCGCCCATGGCGCGCCAGGCCTCGTGCAGCATGGCCCCTAGCATGATGGCTGACCTTCCCCCCGGCCCCCTTCCCGCTGAAGGGGGGGGCGGCGGCTCGCTGCGCTCGTCGGCTGTCGGTGCTGCTGCGTCGGGGCGTCGTGTACGATGCGGCCGTCGAAAAAGCGCACCTGGCGGCGCGCGTGGGCGGCGATGTCGGCCTCGTGGGTGATGAGGACGATGGTGATGCCCTCGTCGTTGAGCGCATTGAACACGCCCATGATCTCCTCGCCGGTGTGGCTGTCGAGGTTGCCGGTGGGCTCGTCTGCGAGGATCAGGCCGGGGCGGTTCACCAGGGCGCGGGCGATGGCCACGCGCTGCTGCTGGCCGCCGGAGATGCGGCTGGGCAGGGAGTTCGCGTAGCCGCCCAGCCCGACCTTGTCGAGCATGGCCTGGGCGCGCGCGCGACGCTCCTCGTGGCCGACGCCGGCATAGACCAGCGGCAGCGACACGTTGTCAGCGAGGTTCATGCGCGGCAGCAGGTTGAAGCCCTGGAAGACGAAGCCGATGGTGCGGTTGCGCAGGGCGGCCGTCTCGTCCTTGTCGAGCGAGGCGATGTCCCGTCCGGCGAGGACGTAGCGCCCCTGTGTGGGGCGGTCGAGGCAGCCGAGGATGTTCATGAAGGTCGACTTGCCCGAGCCGGAGGGGCCCATGATGGCGACGAACTCGCCCGGCCGGATGGCGAGGTTGACGTCCTTCAGCGCGGGGAAGGGACCGGCGGGGGTATCGTAGTCCTTGAACAGGCCCTCGATGCGGATGACCTCTTCCGGCATCAGAACAGCCTCATGCGGAAGGTGCTGGAGGAGGACGCGGCACTGCTGTCCGGCGCGGGCAGGTTCTCGCCGGTGATGACGCGGTCGCCTTCCTTCAGTTCGCCCTCGACCACCTCGGTGAAGCGCGAGTCGGTGATGCCGATGCCGATCCTGACCGGCTTCAGCGCGCCGCCCTCGATCACATGCACCGTGCCGCCGCCGCTCTCGCGCTTGCGCTTCTCGCCGCCCATGCCGGCGGGGCGGCCGCCCTCCGGGCTGCCCTTGCCCTCGGCGCCCTTGCCGCCCCTGGCGGCGTCGGCCGGCTTGAAGCGCAGCGCGGCATTGGGCACCAGCAGCACGTCCTTGCGGTTCGCCACGGCGATGCTGACATAGGCCGTCATGCCGGGCAGCAAGATCTGCTCCGGGTTGTCGACCTCGACCACGACGTTGTAGGTGACGACGTTCTGCTGCGTTGTCGGGTTGAGGCGGATCTGCTTCACCTTGCCCTGGAAGCGCCGGTTGGGGAAGGCGTCGACGTTGAAGCGCACCGGCTGACCCACCTTGATGCTGCCGATGTCGGCCTCGGCGAAGGTGGTGTAGATCTGCATCTGCGTCAGGTCCTGCGCGATCTTGAACAGGGTCGGCGTCTGGAAGCTGGCGGCGACGGTCTGGCCGACGTCGATCGCGCGGTCGACCACCACTCCGGACACGGGCGAGCGGATCACCGAGTAGCCGAGGTTGGCGCGGTCGCGGTCGTTCTGGGCGCGGCTGAGCTTGAGCTGCGCCTCCGCCGCCTCGCGCGCCTGCACCGCCTGGTCGAACTCCTGGCGCGAGACGTATTCCTGTTCGTAGAGCGACTTCATGCGCGCCTCGCTGGCGCGCGCCAGGCCGAGCGAGGCCTGCGCGCTGGCGATGCTGGCCGCGCTCTGCCGCACCTGGGCCGAATAGATGGCATCGTCGAGCTCGGCCAGGACTTGCCCCGCCTTGACCTGGTCGTTGAAGTCGACATGGAGTTTCTTGACGGTGCCGGACACCTGGGTGCCGACATTGACCAGCGTCACCGGGTTGAGCGTGCCGTTGGCGGAGACGGTCTGGGTGACGTCGCCCTTGGCGAGCGCCTGCGTCTTGTAGCGGGTTTCCGGGTTGGCGGCGGCCTGCCGCTTCCAGGCGGCATAGCCGCCCAGGACGAGGGCGCCGACGGCGGCCAGCAGGATGATCTGTTTCTTTCGGGTCATGGACGGTGGTCCGTTCAATTTGAGCCGCGCAGCGGCTCACGAAGCTCCCCTCTCCCGCTTGCGGGAGAGGGGCTGGGGGAGAGGGTGGCCAGCAGGCCGCTATCCAGCGCGCCCATCGCCTGGGCGAGCGCGCTGCGCGAGACAAACCAGTTGGTGCCGGCCTGGATGCGGCTCTGGCGTGCATTGGCCAGCGCGGCCTGGGCGGTGAGCAGGTCGAGAATGCTGCCGACGCCGGCGCGGTAGCGTCCGGCGGCGACGCGTTCGGACTGGGTCGCGCTTTCGAGCAGATCTTCGGCGGTCTTCACCGACTGCGTCGCGGTGGTCAGGCTGGCGTAGGCGTTCCACACGTCGAGCGCCACTTGCAGGCGCACCTGTTCGCGCCGCGCCGCCTGCAGGTCGGCCTGGGCCTCGGCCGCGTGCACCCTGTAGGTGGTGGAGAAGCCGGAAAACAGCGGTATGGTGAGGGTGAGGCCGATGCTGGCGCTGTCGTAGGCCGGCTGATGAACGATCTGGCTGCGTCCGCCGACGATGCCGAGCGACAGCGTCGGCAGATGGGCGGCCCTGGCCGCATCGATGCTCGCGCGGGCGGCACGGAACTGCGCTTCCGCCGCGGCGAGATCGGGCCGCCGCGTGCGCGCTTCCTCGATCAGCCGGGCGACGTCGGCCTCGAAGGCGGCACTCGGCGCGGCGGGCGGCAGCGGCGCCAGGGCGAAGGGCTGCGTCGGATCGACGCCGATGACGTTGGCGAGTACGCCCTGCGCGGTCTTCAGCGCGCCTTCGGCGCCGATGCGGTTGAGCACGGCCTGGGCATGGGCCGTGCGCGCCTGCAGGCGGTCGGCCGGGGTGGCGGTGCCGACGCCGTAGCGGGCTTCGGCGGCGTTGAGCGACTCGAGCGCGGCCTTCTCCGAGAGCTGCGTGGCCTCGAGTACGGCCGAGGCGGCCTGCCGCTGAAAAAAGGCCTGCACGGCGGCGAGGAAGACGGTCTGCACCGTGGCGTCGCGCGTGAACGAGGCGGCGGTGTACAACTGGCGCGCGTTTTCCAGCGTCGCCGCGCGGGTGCCGAAGTCGAACAGCAGGTAGGACAGGCCGGCCTCGGCGGCACGGCGCGTAAGGGGATCGTTATCCGCCGCCTCGTTGCGGATGCGGGAAACCGAGGCGCTGGCGGAGAGGGTGGGTAGATAGGCCGATTGCGCCACGCCGACCTGGGCGGCCTGGAAGCGGACGCTGGCCCAGCCCTGGCGCGTCAGGGGGTTGTTGCACAGGGCGAGGTCCACCGCCTCGGCGAGTTCGAGCGGCTTCGCCAGGTCGGCCGGCTGGCAGGGGGCGGGCGCCGGGCGCAGCCCGGCGATGGGCGGCACCTCGGCCAGCGTGCCGAAGGGGTCGCCCGGCTGGGCGTGCGCGAAGGGGAGCGCCAGGGCCGGCGCGGCGATCAGGACTGTGCGCCGCAGTCTGGCGAAAAAGTCAGTCTCCATGGTACGGCGGATTTTACCGTGCCGTGTCCGGCCGGGACTGTAACGGTTTGTAGCAGGAGCCTTTCAGGCGATGCCGGGGTTGCCGCCCATGCCGATCGGTTTCGGCTCGTTGAGCCGGCGCGGCGTGACGGCCGGCTTGTCGTCGCTGCGGAAGGCCACGGTCTTGTCGGCCGGCTGCCGGGCGTATGCGGCCGACATCACCGCGGCCAAGAGGGTGATCAGGCGCCGATCATCGCCTCGTCGGTGCGCTTGTCGCCCTTGTTGTCCACCCAGTTGATGACGACCTTGTCGCCCACCTTGACGCCCTTGACGCGGAAGCCGAACACCGGATTGCGCGAGATCGAGGTGGCGGTCTGGCCCTGGATGACGCGCTTGCCGCCGACGTCGATCGTGATCGACTGGATGTAGTGGGCCGGCACGGTGTTGCCGGCATTGTCCTTGCGCTGGCCGGTTTCCATCGGGTGGCTCATGAGGACGCGGATTTCTGCGGTGTCGCCCTTCATCTGGGCGCGGACTTTCATCGGATCTGCCATGTCTTTTCCTTCCCGTAATCTCGAGGGGGCCGCTCAGCCGCCGCAGCCGCCGACGGTGACCTTGACTTCCTTTTTCGCCTTGTAGTACTTGCCGTCGGCCGTCTTCGCCACGGCTTCGACTATCGAGGTCTGGCCCATCTTCAGGCGCAGCGCCACATCCGGCAGGGCGCCGTTGGCGAAGTCGAAGGCGCCGGAAAGCGGCAGCGGATTCTTGTCGACTAGCACCGCGATGGAGATCGTGTTGGGCAGGTTGCTGACGACATCGACCGGCACGACGGCGCCGTTCTCTGCGATGTCCGGCGCCTTGATGACGATGGCGTTACTGTCGGTGGCGCTGCCGGCGCCGATGTTCCTCAGCGCGCTGGCCAGATCCTTGGCCTCGAAGGCGGTGCGATTGTATTCGGAGGCCAGCACCTGGGAAGGTTTCAGCACGCCGGCCGCCACGGCCGCGGCGATGGCTCCGGTGGCGCCCGCTCCTTTCAGCAGGGTTCTGCGCAATGCATCCATCCGTGTAACTCCTTTGGTCTAATGGATCTTCGTTCGATCACGGCAAATTCGGCAGACTCTATCTTGGAAAGTGCCATAGAACAACTCATAGGTTCTGATCGGAAAATAAGCCGCACCAATTTCAGCGCAACCTAATATACCTTCCGTTGCCAGGAAGTCAGGAGGCGGACTGCCAGTGACCGCTTTTGCCGCCCGCTTTTTCGAGAAGACGGATGTCCCGGAAAAACATGCCGCGGTCGACCGCCTTGCACATGTCGTAGATGGTGAGCAGGCCGACGCTGACGGCGGTGAGCGCCTCCATCTCGACGCCGGTGCGGCCGACCGTTTCGGCCGTCGCCTCGCAGGTGATGCAGGCCTTGTCGCGGTCGATGGCGAATTCCACGCCGACGCGCGTCAGGGCGATCGGGTGGCAGAGGGGGATGAGGTCGGCGGTGCGCTTGGCGGCCTGGATGGCGGCGATGCGCGCCACGCCGAGCACGTCGCCCTTCTTCGCGTCGCCCGCCTCGATCAGGGCGAGCGTGGCCGGCAGCATGAAGACGGTGCCGGCGGCACGGGCGATGCGGCGGGTTTCGTTCTTTTCGGCGACATCCACCATGTGCGCCGCGCCGCGCTCGTCGAAATGGGTCAGCGGATTGGGCATGGCGGACCGCCTCAGCCCTCCGCCGGGCCGCCCCAAGGAGGGCTGAAGCCGGCGCTATGGAGGCCGCCTCGCGGCCGAACCATTGTCACTCCTTTCCTCGGGAAAGGGGCTGGGGGATAGGTCGTCATCTCAGGCGGCGATCGAGACCGGGGGCGGGACGTTGAGATCGATCCAGTAGCGCCCGAGCAGCTCGACCGTCTCGCGCAGCCGGCCATAGTCGAGCGGCTTGCGCACATAGCTGTTGGCGCCGAGCAGGGCGGCGGCGCGCACGTCGCGCTGCTCCGAAGAGGCGGAGAGGATTACCACCGGCAGGAGTCGCGTGCGCGGGTTCTCGCGCAGCTCGCGCAGCACCTCGAGGCCGTTCACCTTCGGCAGGTTCAGGTCGAGCAGGGCGACGCAGGGAAGCTCCTCGCCCGCCCGCCCGGCATGGGCGTTGCGCGCGAAGAGGTAATCCAGCGCCTCGACGCCGTCGCCGCAGAGGGCGACCATCTCCTCGGTGATCGCTGGCTGCAGCGCATTCAGGATGAGCCGGGCGTCCTCGGGCGAATCCTCGGCCAGCAGGATGGAATGTGCGCTCACGCGAACCTTTGCGTAAAGGAATGATCAATAGACTTTTCGGCCAATTCTAGCCGAACTTGAGGGGGCCGAGCCCCCTTGGGTGGCAAGGTATCATACCGACGATGAAATTGAGAGCCCTGCTGTTGCTGGCCGCCCTTGCGCCGGCCGTGCTGGCCCAGGACCTGCCCGACCTGGGCGATGTCTCGTCGGCCGACCTGCCACCCCACATGGAGCGGCGCATCGGCGAGGCGATCATGCGCGACATCCGCCTGCGCGAGCGGAGCTACATCGACGACGTGGAAGTCGAGGACTACTTGAACACCCTCGGTACGCGGCTTTCGGCGGCGACGCCCGAGTCGGGGCGCCATTTCCAGTTCTTCGCCATCCGCGATGCCACCCTGAACGCCTTCGCCCTGCCGGGAGGCTACATCGGCGTGCATAGCGGCCTCATCCTGGCGGCGCAGTCCGAGTCCGAACTGGCCGGGGTGCTGGCGCATGAAATCGCCCACGTCACGCAGAAGCACCTGGCGCGCCTGGTGGGCAAGCAGAACCAGGCCCAGGTGGCGTCCTGGCTGGCCATGGCGGTGGCGATCCTGGCGGCGCGCTCCAGCCCGGATGCGGCCCAGGCGGCGGCCGTCGCCGGCACCGCAGCCGGCGTGCAGACCGTGCTCAACTATTCGCGCGAATTCGAGCGAGAGGCCGACCGCATCGGCATCCAGACGCTGGAGCGGGCCGGCTTCGACGTGCGCGGCATGGGCAGCTTCTTCGAGCGCATGCAGAAATACGGTCGTCTCTACGAGAACAACGCGCCCGGCTACCTGCGCACCCATCCGCTCACCACCGAGCGCATCAGCGACATGGAGAACCGCATCCTTCAGGCGCACTACCGGCAGGTGGCGGACACGCTGGAGTTCCAGCTGGTGCGCGCCAAGCTGCGCGCCACCCAGGGGTCGCCCCAGGATGCCATCGTCGAGTTCGAAGCGCAGTTGCGCGAGCGCAAATATCTGTCCGAGGCGTCCGCCCGCTATGGCCATGCCGTTGCGCTGTTCCTCGCCAAGCAGTATCCCGCGGCCGAGCGGGAAATCGGCGAGCTGCGGCGCCTGAAGGCGGTTTCGCCCATGATCGAATCCATCGCCGCCCATGTGATGATGGGCCGGGGCGATCAGGCGGGTGCGCTGGCGCTGTACCGGGATGCCCGCGCGCGCCATTCGCGCAACAAGGCGCTGCTCTACGGCCAGATCGATGCCCTGGTGGCGGCCGGGCAGCCGCAGGAGGCGCTGAAGACGGCCACGGACGAATTGCAGTTGACGCCCTCGGACGCCACCCTGCACGGCCTCCAGGCGAAGAGCTACGCCGCGCTCGGCAAGCGCCTGCATCAGCATCGTGCCCAGGCCGAGCTGTACGCCTTGCGCGGCCAGCTCGTTCCGGCCATCCAGCAGCTCGAGCTGGCGCAGCAGGCGGGCGACGGCGACTTCTTCGAACACTCCCAGGTCGATGCCCGCCTGCGCGAACTGCGGGCCCGCCAGGCCGAGGAAATGAAGCAGAAACCGCCCTTCTGAACCCTGCATCAACATGTTTATGTTGATACAGGTCAAAAAATCGACCCCTCCTATTTCCCAATAAAATAAAACGATTATTGCGTTTTCCCGGAAGTGTTAACCTTCGCACGGACTCGAATAAGGCGAATTCAGGGAGGAGACGCAATGGCACTGGTCAATCCGCACGGCGGGGGGTCGCTGAGGCCCCTGTTGCTCGCCGGAGAGGCGCTGAAGGCCGAACTGGCGCGCGCCCAGGCGCTGCCGAAGATCAAGGTCAGCTCGCGCGAGAAGGGCGACATCATCATGCTGGGCATCGGCGGCTTCACGCCGCTCGACGGCTTCATGACGCACAGCGACTGGCAGGGCGTGTGCGACGGCATGAAGATGGCCAACGGCCTGTTCTGGCCGATCCCCATCACGCTGTCTACCGACGAGGTCCTCGCCGACGGCATCAAGACCGGTTCCGACGTGGCGCTGCTCGATCCGGACTCGGGCGAGATCCTCGCCACCCTGAAGGTCACCGAGAAGTACAAGATCGACAAGGCGCACGAGTGCGCCATGGTCTTCAAGACCACCGACCTCGAGCACCCCGGCGTCAAGATGGTGATGGAGCAGGGCGACGTGAACCTCGCCGGCCCGGTGAAGGTGCTCTCGCAGGCCGAGTTCCCCTCGAAATACGGCGAGCTCTTCATGACCCCGGCGCAGACGCGCGCCCTGTTCGAGTCCTACGGCTGGTCGAAAGTGGCCGCCTTCCAGACGCGCAACCCGATGCACCGCTCGCACGAGTACCTGGCCAAGGTGGCCATCGAGACCTGCGACGGCGTGCTGATCCATTCGCTGCTCGGCAACCTCAAGCCCGGCGACATTCCCGCCGACGTGCGTTCCAATGCGATCGCCACGCTGGCCGAGCACTATTTCGTCAAGAAGACCGTGGTGCAGGCCGGCTATCCGCTCGACATGCGCTACGCCGGCCCGCGCGAGGCGCTGCTGCACGCCCTGTTCCGCCAGAACTACGGCTGCTCGCACCTCATCGTCGGCCGCGACCACGCCGGCGTGGGCAGCTACTACGGCCCCTTCGACGCGCACCACATCTTCGACGAGATCCCGAAGGGCTCGCTCGAGACGCAGCCGCTGAAGATCGACTGGACCTTCTGGTGCTACAAGTGCGGTGGCATGGCCTCGGCGCGCACCTGCCCGCACGGCGACGCCGACCGGCTGCTGCTCTCCGGCACCAAGCTGCGCAAGATGCTCTCGGAGGGCGGCGACGTGCCGGCGGAGTTCTCCAGGCCGGAAGTGCTGGAGATCCTGCGCGCGTACTACGCCGGGCTCACCGAGAAAGTTGAAGTCAAGCTCGTCGGCCACTCGGCGCGCTGATTTTGGTTCGCGCCGGCACAAGGGTGCCGGCGTCGTTTTTTTAGGAGAAGGAAAATGCCAACCTTTGTTCGTACCGAGAAATGCGATGGCTGCAAGGGCCAGGACAAGACCGCGTGCATGTACATCTGCCCGCACAACCTGATGAAGCTGGACAAGGACGGTTCGGAAACCGGCCATGCCATGAAGGCCTTCAACCAGGAGCCGGAGCAGTGCTGGGAGTGCTACTCCTGCGTCAAGATCTGCCCGCAGAACGCCATCGAGGCGCGCCACTACGCCGACATCGTGCCGCTCGGCGGCTCGGTGCAGCCCCTGCGCGGTTCCGACTCCATCATGTGGACCATCAAGTTCCGCAACGGCACCATCAAGCGCTTCAAGTTCCCCATCCGCACCACGGCCGAGGGCTCGATCGACCCGTTCGGCGGCAAGCCGATGCCGAAGATGGCGGACCTGGACAAGCCCGGCGTCTTCACCAAGGACGTCATGGGCGGCTACCGTGCCGGCCGGCCCGACGAACTGATCCGCGTGAAGTAAGCGGCGAACCGACAACCCATTCGATAAGGTGACTGCAATGTCTGGAACATTCGACAAACCCGAGATCGTCCAGGAAGAAGTGGACATCCTCCTCATCGGCGGCGGCATGGCCTGCTGCGGCGCCGGCTACGAGATCATGCGCTGGGCCGAGGCCGTCAAGGCCGAGACCGGCAAGGAACTCAAGATCAAGCTGGTCGACAAGGCCGCCATGGACCGCTCCGGCGCCGTGGCCCAGGGCCTGTCCGCCATCAACACCTACATCGGCTCCGAGCAGGATCCGGCCGACTACGCCCGCATGGTCTCCAACGACCTGATGGGCATCACCCGCGACGACCTCGCCTACGACCTTGGCCGCAACGTCGACGACTCCGTGCACCTCTTCGAGGAGTGGGGCCTGCCGATCTGGAAGACCGACGCCGACGGCGTGCGCCACGACGGCGCCGAGTCGCAGCGCGAAGGCCTGCCGGCGCTCAAGGACGGCGGCAAGCCGGTTCGTTCGGGCAAGTGGCAGATCATGATCAACGGCGAGTCCTACAAGTGGATCGTCGCCGAGGCCGCCAAGAAGGCGCTGGGCCTGGACCGCATCCAGGAGCGCGTCTTCATCGTGCACCTGATCAACGACAAGAACGATCCCTCCCGCATCGCCGGCGCCGCCGGCTTCTCGGTGCGCGAGAACAAGATCTACATCTACAAGGCCAAGGCCATCCTGCTCGCCGCGGGCGGCTGCGTGAACCTGTTCCGTCCCCGCTCCGTCGGTGAAGGCACGGGCCGCGCCTGGTACCCGGTGTGGAACGCCGGCAGCACCTACGCCATGGCTGCCGAGGCCGGCGCCGAGCTGACCATGATGGAAAACCGCTTCGTTCCGGCCCGCTTCAAGGACGGCTACGGCCCGGTCGGCGCCTGGTTCCTGCTCTTCAAGGCCAAGGCCGCCAACGCCTACGGCGAGGACTACATGGTCAAGAACAAGGAGATGCTGAACGACTACCCGCCCTACGGGCAGGCCGCCGTTCCCGCCTCCTGCCTGCGCAACCACCTCATGCTGAAAGAGATGAAGGAAGGCCGCGGCCCGATCTACATGGACACCGTCACCGCGCTGGCCAAGCTGCGCGAGACCCTGACGCCGAAGGAAGTCAAGCACCTCGAGGCGGAAGCCTGGGAAGACTTCCTCGACATGTGCATCGGCCAGTGCGGCATCTGGGTCGGCGAGAACATCGAGCCCGAGAAGAAGATGTCCGAGCTGATGCCGACCGAGCCCTACCTGCTCGGCTCGCACTCCGGCTGCTGCGGCATCTGGGTCTCCGGCCCGACCGACGTCGGCGCACCGACCGCCGAGGAACTGCCCGGCGTGCCGGCGCACCTGCCGCAGGGCTGGAACTGGGGCTACCGCTCGATGACCACGGTCAAGGGCCTGTTCACCGCCGGCGACGGCGTCGGCGCCTCGGGCCACAAGTTCTCTTCCGGCTCGCACACCGAAGGCCGCCTGGCCTCGAAGGCGATGGTCAAGTACTGCCTCGACAACGCCAACCTGAAGCCCGAGTTCGACGAGACGGCCGAGCAGATCGCCGAGACGATCTACAAGCCGGTGCGCAACTTCCTCGAGCACAAGGACTACAGCACGGCCATCGACGTGAACCCGAACTACATCACGCCGAAGATGCTGCAGTTCCGCCTGCAGAAGATCATGGACGAGTACGTCGCCGGCGTCGCCACCTACTACAACACCAACGACAAGATGCTTGCCGTGGCCGAAGAGAAGCTGGAGATGCTGAAGGAAGACTCGCAGAAGATGCGCGCCAAGGACCTGCACGAGCTGCTGCGGGCCTGGGAGAACTACCACCGCATCCTGACCGCCGAAGCGCACATGAAGCACATCCAGTTCCGCGAGGAGAGCCGCTACCCCGGCTTCTACTACCGCACCGACAAGAACTTCGTCGATGAGCAGAACTGGCACTGCTTCGTGAACTCAGTGTACGACAAGAAGACCCACAAGTGGACCTGCTTCAAGCGCAAGCACGTCGACCTGGTCGACAAGTCGAAGCTGTTCAAGGCGGCCGCGCACTAAGCCGTCCGCGGTAGTAAACTGGGCGGGCGCTCCATCAGGGGCGCCCGCTTTTTTTCTTGAGGCACCCCATGAGCACCCCCGATCCGAAAGACCTGCCCTTCAACAGCCCCGTCGTGCCGGAGATGGTCGACGGCGCCAAGACCATCCGGTTCCGGTGCCGCAAGGGCATCGACTGCTGGAACGCCTGCTGCAGCAACATCGACATCTCGCTCACGCCCTACGACATCCTGCGCCTGAAGCGGCGCCTGGGGCTCGCCTCGGCGCAGTTCCTGCAGCAGTACGCCGTGCCCTACGAGCTGGAGAAGGACGGCATCGCCGGCATCAAGCTGAAGCCCGTCGCCGGCGGCAGCGCCTGCCAGTTCATGAAGCCGGAAGGCTGCAGCGTGTACGAGGACCGCCCCACCGCCTGCCGCTACTATCCGGTGGCGCTGCTCTCCATGCGCAAGCAGGACGAGTACGTCGACCGCGACGCCTACGCCCTGGTGAAGGAGGAGCACTGCCTCGGCCACGACGAGCCGCGCACGCTGACCATCGAGGACTACCGCCGCGAGCAGGACGTCGTCGAATACGACGAGCAGGGCCGCGGCTGGCGCCAGCTGGTGCTGAAGAAGAAGTCCTCCGGCCCCAGCGTGGGCAAGCCCTCGGTGAAGAGCCGCCAGCTCTTCTTCATGACCTGCTACGACATCGACACCTTCCGCGCCTTCGTCGATTCCGGGCCCTTCAACGAGCTCTATGACGTGCCGCAGGCCGAGAGCCAGGCGATGCTCGGCGATACGCTGGAAAGCGAAACCGCGCTCCTGCAGTTCGGCTACCGCTTCCTGCGCCAGGTGCTGTTCGGCGAGGAGACGATCGCCCTGCACCAGGAGGCGGCGGAGAAGCGCCGCGCCCAGTCGCGCGAGAAGGCCCAGCAGGCCGAGCGCGAGGCGGCCGAGCAAATGGCGCGCGAGGAGGACTTCCGCGACGAGAGTTTCGACGACTGAGCCTGCGCGGCTCCGCCGTGCGGCATCAAACCCGGTAGCGCGCCACGGCGCCGCGCAGGCGGCCGGCCAGTTCGTCGAGGTGTTTCGCGGTTTCGCTGCTGGAGGCCGCCGCGGCACTGTTTTCCTCCGTCATCTGCGCGATGCGCTCGATGTTGGAGGCCACCTGGTGGATCGCCGCATCCTGCTCGCGGATGGCGTCGGCGATGCTGCGCACGTTCATCGCCACCTCCTCTGAATCCCGGCCGATGCCGCGCAGGGCGTTTTCCGTGCTGCCGACGAAGTCGAGGCTCTGCGCGGTCTGCGCATTCGCCTGCTGCATGCCGGACACCGTGCCGCCGATCTGCGACTGGATGTCGCCGATCAGCCCGGCGATTTCCTCGGTGGCATGCGAAGTGCGCTCGGCCAGCTTTCTTACCTCGTCGGCCACCACGGCGAAGCCGCGGCCCTGCTCGCCGGCGCGCGCCGCCTCGATGGCGGCATTCAAGGCCAGCAGGTTGGTCTGGTCCGCGATCTCCTTGATCACCTGGACGATGCCGCCGATCTTCCGCGAGCTCTGCTCCAACTGACCGACGCTTGCGCCCGAGGCGCGAATCAGGTCGGCGATGCCGTTCACGTTGCTGACGGTCTCCGACATCACGTCCAGCGCGTGCTCGACGCCGGCGCGCGCCTTGGTGACGATCTCGTTGGCGCTCTGCGCGTTGGCTGCCGTCTCGCTGACGCTGACCGAGGCCTGCTCGACCGCCGCGGCGACCGACGAGGACGATTCCGCCTGCGCGCTCGAACTGCGCGTGACCTGGTCGCTGGTGGTGGCCAGCGTGCGGGCGGCGTCGGCGATGCTCTCGCTGGAGGCCTTGGCGTCGGCGATAATGGCGCGGAATTTCTGCAGCAGTGCGTTGAGCGCCTTGCCGGCGCGTGCCGTCTCGAGCGTGCCCTCCTCGGGGACGCTGCGCGTGAAGTCGTCGCGGGCGACGGTATGCTCGATCGCTTCGACGACCGCCGCCAGCGGCCGCCGCACACCGCGTGCCACCCAGAACGAGATGGCCAGCGCCAGCGCCAGCGCGACGAGCGCCAGCGTTAGGTTCCCCAGCACGGCGGCGCGGCCCGAGGCGACGAACCCGAGGGCGGTCTCGTCGATCTCCCGCGCCAGCGATTGCTCGATCTCCAGCATGCCGTCGATCTTGTCGGTGATCTGCTTGAACCACGCCGTCGCGTCGACATCGAAGCCGCCCTGCAGGGCGCGTTCGGCCATGATGCCGCGCAGGCGCTGCACCTCGCGCGCGGCGGCACCGTCGAGAAGCGTGGCGAGCTGTTGCTTGTCCCGTTCCCCGGCCATGCCGCGGAACAGGTCGAGCAGGGCTTCCTGCCGGTGGATCTTGTCCAGGATGGCGCGGTACTGCGCCGGCTCGACCTTGTTGGCGGCGAAGCCGGCCGTGGTCAGCGCCCGCTCCAGGCCGGCGTTCTCCTTGGCGCGCACGAAGGCCTGGTAGGCGCCGGCGCGCTTGGCGATGGCGGCGTCGCCGTTGTGCCGCGCCACGGCGTCCATGGCCTGGATCAGCGCGCCGATGGTGGCGGTGTAGTAGGCGGTGCTCTCGGGCACGGCAAGGGCCTGCCGTCCGGCCCGCTCGCGCAGGTCGGCGAGCTTGTCGAGCTGGCCGCCCGCCGCATCGAGCGCCTTGCCCAGGCCGGGCATGGCCGCGGCCGACAGGCCGGCGATGGACTTGCGGTAGTCGGCCAGGCGCGCGTCGCTTTCGCTGCGATATTTCGGTAGCACGTCGGCGAATTTCTCGCCCTTCGACTGGAGGAAGCCGGCCGTCGAGCCGCGCTCGATCTGCAGGCGGTGGATCAGGTTGCCGGCCGAGACGGCGGCCGACATCAACTCGCCGGTACGGGCGGCGTTGGCGTAGCGGCCATGGCTGTCGTGTATCAGCATGCCCGACGAGACCAGCAGGGCGACGATGGGCACTGCCGCCAGCAGCGCAAGGCGCCGGGTGATGGATGACTGCTTCATGATGCGCTCCTCCGTATGAGCCTGCCCGTTTCACCGGCGCGGAACTGTCCGCATGCCGGACGTATCAAGCCATCAGAAGGCGAGCCTGGGATGCCAGGGGACAAGGACCGCAGCTTCGGGGCATATCCTTGCTGATGCAAATGCTATTACGGCCCCGGCCAGAAGAACTTTATAGGCCAAACGAAAAAACCGTTTGGTATTCATGCCGACAAATCAGAGTGTTGTTATCGGGGGGCGGAGCGTGAAGCGGAAGGTGGCGCCTTCGTCGGGGTGGGCCTCGGCTCGGATTTCGCCGCCGTGGCGGCGGACGATGCGCGCCACGATCGCCAGGCCGACGCCCGTGCCGGGGAACTCGGCGGGTGAGTGCAGGCGCTGGAAGGCGCCGAACAGCTTGCCGGCGAACTTCATGTCGAAGCCGGCGCCGTTGTCGCGCACGAAATAGACGCGCCCGCCGTCTTTTTCCTCGGCGCCGAATTCGATGCGGGCATGCTCGCGGCGGGAGGTGTATTTCCAGGCGTTGCCGAGCAGGTTGGCGAGCGCCGAGCGCATCAGGCCGGCATCGCAGCGGGCATCGAGGCCGGGCGCGATGATCCACTCCACCCGGCGGCCGGGCTCGCCGGTGGTGAGCTCCGCGGCGATCTCGGCGGCCAGTGCCGAAAGATCGACTTCCTCCAGCTTCATTTCGTGGCGCGACACCCGCGAAAGTTCGAGGAGATCGTCGATGAGCGCGCCCATTTTCACCGAGCCGGCGCGCACGCGGGCGAGATAGCCGCGCGCCGTGGCGTCGAGGGAGGCGGCGTAATCTTCTTCGAGCAGATGCGAGAAGCCGTTGATGGCGCGCAGCGGCGCGCGCAGGTCGTGGGAGATCGAGTAGGAGAAGGCCTCCAGCTCGCGGTTGGCCCTCTGCAGCGCCTGGGTGCGCTCGGCCACGCGCAGCTCCAGCTCCTGGCGGTGGCGGCGCATCTCCTCCTCGTGCCGCTTGCGCTCGGTGATGTCGCGCACGAAGGCGCTGAAGAACAGGCCCGAGCCGTCGCCCACGGTGGCGATCGCGAGATCCACCGGGAACTCGCTGCCGTCCGAGCGCATCGCCGTGGTCTCGATGCGCGTGCCGAGCACCTTGCCCTTGCCGGTGGCCAGGTAGCGCTTCAGGCCCTGCCGGTGCGCCTCGCGCAGACGCGGCGGCACGATCAATTCGGCGATCGGCCGGCCGAGGACGGCCTCGCGCCGGTAGCCGAACATGCGCTCGGCCTCGCCGTTCCATTCCGTCACGCAGCCCTCGCAGTCCATGCTGATGACGGCGTCGAGCGCCGTGTCCACGATCAGGCGGTGGCGCGCCTCGCTCTCCCGCAGCGTCTGCTCGTCGCGCCTACGCTGGGTGAGATCGGTGACGAAGGCCAGCACGGCCATGGGCGAACCGGCCGCGTCGAGCAGTCCGATGGCGCTGAACTGGACGGGAATGTTGCGGCCGTCGCGGCGGCGCAGATCGATCTCGTAGACGCGCTTGAGTTGGGTCCAGCGGCGCGCCTTCTGCAGCTCGAAAACCCCGCTGTTGGCCTCGTCGGTGAAGTCGGTCGGCTTGCGCCCGCGCATTTCCTCCGGCGAGTAGCCGAGCAGTTCGCACAACTGGGCATTGGCTTCGACCGTGCACTCGTCCGGCCCGATGATCCAGACGCCTTCCGGGGCGTTGTCGAGCATGGAGCGGTGCCATTGCTCGCTGGCGCGGATGGCTGCCTCGGCGGCGACACGTTCGGTGAGGTCGGTGAACACGGCGACGTAATTCGTCGTCCTGCCCGAGTCGTCGCGCACCGCCGAGATAGACAGCCACTCGGGATAGGTCGTCCCGTCCTTGCGCCTGTTCCAGATTTCCCCGCCCCAGTGGCCGTCAGTCGTCAGCGCGTGCCACATGGCCCGGTAGAAGGCGGCGTCCTGCCGGCCCGACTGCAGGAGACGCGGATTTTTTCCGATGACCTCGTCGGCGCGGTAGCCGGTGATGGTGGTGAAGCGCCGGCTGACGGCGACGATGTTGGCCTTTTCGTCGGTGATGGTGATGGCTTCGTTGGCCTGCTCGAAAACGCTGGCGGCCAGCTTGAGCTGAGACTCGCTGCCGGTCAGGCGGCGCAGGTCGTCCTCCATCTTCAACTGGCGCCGCGCCAGATCGTCGGCCATGGCATTGAAGTCGGCGCCCAGCATGTCGAATTCGCCATGCCCGGGCAGCGCCGGCACGCGGCTGCCCAGCTCGCCGCCGCGCACGCGATGCACGGTGTCGGCGAGCACCCGCATCGGACGCAGGATGTAGCGCTGGGTGCCGGCCCAGACGAGCAGGTAGAGGAGCAGGCAAAGCGTCAGGAGGGCGAACGTGGCGTAGAACAGGCCGCGGTTGGCCGTGGTCTCGATCAGCGCCACCGGGACGCCTACTGAAACGACGCCGGCCAGCGGCGCCTTGAGGGGGATGTCGGCCTGCAGGCGACGGACGTTGTCCAGCCAGACGCTTTCCGCGATGTGGGGCCGGTTGCCGGCGAGCGCCTCGCGGATGCCGAGCAGGTGCAGGCCGGAACGCCCGATGCAGCAGGCCGGATCGGGCTGGCGCACGATGAAGACGCCTTCCGCGTCGAGGATGCGCAGCACGACGCCGGACGGCACCGTGTCGGCGAAGCGGCGGTTGAGCCAGTCCTGGTCGATGAGGGCGACGAGCAGGGTGTGGGCCCGCCCCTCGCGGTCGAGCAGCGGGCGGACGAGGAGCACGGCGCGACGCGTTTCCTTGCCGAGGGCCAGCGAGTCGCCGAGGGCGATGCGGCCCGTGGACAGGGCGCGCCGGAACAAGGGGTGGGCGCCGAGGTCGAGGCCGCCGGCGCTGTCATTGGCGGCGCACAGCAGCCGGTCTTCGGAGTCGACCGCCGCCAGGTCGAGCAGCGAGCCGTGGCTGGCCACCACGGAGGCGAAAAGGCGGCGGCACTGGGCGGCGTCCCGGACGCCGAAATCGGGCAGGGCGACGACGGCGTTGAGCAGGCTGATCTGGTCGCCCAGCACGCGCTCGTAGGCGGTGGCGAAGGCCTGCGCCTGGTCGAGGGTGCGCTCGAGCGTCTGCTCGCGCTCATGGCGCTGCACCTGGGCAAGCAGGATCAGCGCCGCGCCGAAGAGGAGCGCGAAGAGCAGGCTGATGGCGACCAGCACGCGCGTGCGCAGCGAGGAGGGAAGCGGGATCGGCATGTTCAGGGCTAATCCGGATTGGCGGCCAATGCTTCTGTATCGGCCCAAAGCGGGATTTCTTGAGATATATCTTTCCGGGAGAACCCGGAAGAAAGCGAAAAAACCGGAAAATCATGCGGCTGCACCCATCCCGGGATGCTCCGGAGCGGGCGTCCGAATTCGGCTACAATGCCGAACCTTTTCAATCGCATATCCCTGGAGACTGAAGTGCAGCTTGCGTGTCTGGACCTGGAAGGCGTGCTGGTTCCCGAAATCTGGATCGAGTTTTCGAAGCGCACGGGCATCCCCGAACTGGCGCGCACCACCCGGGACGAGCCGGACTACGACAGGCTGATGAAGGGGCGCCTGGCCCTCCTGGAAAGGTACAGGCTCGGCCTGCCCGATATCCAGAAGGTCATCGGCGGGATGGGCCCGCTGCCCGGCGCGGCCGATTTCCTGAACTGGCTGCGCGAGCGCTTCCAGGTGGTGATCCTCTCCGACACCTTCTACGAGTTCGCCATGCCGCTGATGAAGCAGCTCGGCTATCCGGCGCTGTTCTGCCACAAGCTGGTGGTCGACGAGACGGGCTTCGTGCGCGACTACGTCCTGCGCTTGCCCGAGCAGAAGCGCGAATCGGTGAAGGCCTTCAAGGCGATCAACTTCAAGACCATCGCCGCCGGCGATTCCTACAACGACACCGCCATGCTGGCCGAGGCCCACGCCGGCATCCTCTTCCGCCCGCCGCAGAACGTCATCGACGAGTTCCCGCAGTATCCCGTCACGCGCAGCTACGACGAGTTGGCCGCCGCCTTCGAAAACGCCAGCCGGCGTATCTGAGAGGGCGATACAAATAAAAAAGCCGGCATCAAGCCGGCTTTTTCGTTGGGTGACGCCTATTTCTTTGCGATCTCTTCCAGCTTGGTCGCCTTGATGAGCTGGCCGTCGAGGCCGGCGTCCTTGCCGCTGCCACCGTAGGCGACGGTCATCAGCTGGGAGTAGTAGAGCACCGGCATTTTGAACTGTGTGCCCTGCTTCTTGTTGATCTCGCTCTGGTAGATCTCGACGTTGGCCTGGCACAGCGGGCAGGGCGTGACGATCATCTCGGCGCCGTGGTCGTAGGCCGACTCGACGATGTCGCGGATCTGCTTCTGCGACTTGTCCGGCTCGGAGAAGGCCAGCGCGCCGCCGCAGCAGGTGACCTTCTGGTCGTAGGGCACGGCTTCGCCGCCGATGGTCTCGACCAGCTTGTCGAGGTACACCGGGTTCTCGAAGGACTCGCCGGCGATGCCGAAGGGGCGGTTGGTCTGGCAGCCGACATAGCCGGCGAACTTGATGCCCTCCAGCGGCTTCACCACCGGCTGCTTGAGGGCGTCGTAGCCGAGGTCCTCGATCAGCACTTCCACCATGTGGCGGATCGGCGTCGTGCCCTGGTACTTGAGCCCCGCCGCGGCCAGAGCCTCGTTGGTCTCCTTGAGCAGCACCTCGCTGTGATCGAGGCGCTCCTTCACCTCGCGCTGGGCCAGCCAGCAGGCGGCGCAGGTGGCAACCATCTGCTTGCCCGGCAGGTGCGTCTCGGCCAGGGCGAAGTTTCGCGCCGAAAGTGCCAAGCGCGGCAACTCGCCGCCCTCGGCGTAGCCGATCGAGGCGCCGCAGCAGTTCCAGTCGGGAATCTCGGTGATGGTGACGTCGAGCTTGTCGCACATGGCGTTCACCGACGTCAGGTAGTTCGAGGCCGAGGCCTTCGACTGCGAGGAGCAGCCGGGGTAGAACGCGTATTCTTTCTTTGCCATATCCGTCGCTCCGTTACTTGGCGAAGCCCTTCTTGCGGTCTTCGAGTTCGCGCGCCTTGGCGATCATCGCCTTGAAGCCGGCCTGGTCCTTGACGGCGTGGCCGCCGAGGATCTCCATCGGGTTGAGGCGCTTGGCCTTGACGAGGCCGAGGCCGACCGCTTGCATGTTGAGGGCGTTCTTGATGCCTTGCACGAAACCGTCCTTGAAGTAGAGCGCGAGCGAGAAGGTCAGCTCGTTCACGCGGCCCTTCTTGATCAGGTTGTTCCAGAACAGCGTCGCCGTCTCGCGCGTCGGCTGGCCCTTCGGCGCCAGCCCCAAGCGGTGGGCGTAGTTGGCCAGGCCGTGCATGATGTGGGTGATCGGCAGCTTGCGCGGGCAGCGTACGATGCAGTTGTAGCAGGAGGTGCACATCCACATCGAGTCGGAGGCGAGCACTTCCTCGCGCTTGCCGGCGCGGATCATCATGAACAGCTCCTGCGGTGGGTGCGCCCAGGCGTTGCCGAGCGGGCAGGAGCCTGCGCAGACGCCGCACTGCATGCACATGCGCACCCAGTGGCCTTCCTCGACGTTGGCCTCGACTTCCCTGAGGAAGCTGTTCTTGTACTTCGCGATGGCGGTTTGGTTCGCGGTGGTCATGGTCGTGCGCTCCTCAGCCGAAGCCTTTCATCGGCGACAGTCCGATTTCCTTGATCTGGTCGACGTACTCGTTGATCAGCTTCACCACGCGGGCGTTGTCGGTGATCGCCACCTCCAGCGTCTGCACGCGCTCGGTCTCGAGGCCGAGCTGCTTCAGCGTGTCGTCGATCTTGCTCATGCGGTAGAAGGCCATCTCCGAGCCCTTGACGAAGTGGCACTGGTAGTCGTCGCCCTTCTTGCAGCCCATCATCATCACGCCGTCGTAGCCGGAGTTGAGCGCGTCGGTGATCCAGATGGTGTTCACCGAGCCGAGGCAGCGCACCGGGATCGCGCGCACGAAGGCCGAATAGCTCAGGCGCTGGATGCCGGCCATGTCGAGCGCCGGGTAGGCGTCGTTCTCGCAGGCGAGGATGAGGATGCGCGGCTTCTCCTCGAACTCGTCGGGGATGTTGACCGCCTTGATCTGCATGCCGACGGTGTCGCAGGAGTAGTTCTCGAAGGAGATGACGCGCACCGGGCAGGCGCCCATGCAGGTGCCGCAGCGGCGGCAGCGTTCCTCGTTGAACTTCGGGAAGCGCTTCTCGTCCTCGTCGATGGCGCCGAAGGGGCATTCCACCGTGCAGCGCTTGCACTGGGTGCAGCCTTCGAGGCGCGCGCTGGGGAAGGAGAGATCCCAGGCGCGCGGATGGGCGGCACGGCCCTTCTCGACGTTCTCCACCGCCTGGATCGCCTTCAGCGCGGCGCCGGTGGCGTCCTCGGTGGCCTGCAGCATGTCCATCGGCCGGCGCGTCGGGCCGGCGGCGTAGATGCCGGTGCGACGGGTCTCGTAGGGGAAGCAGATGAAGTGCGAGTCGGCGAAGCCGTACTTGAACTGCGGCATGTCCGGGCCCTGGCGGTAGTCCAGGTTGAGCACGGAGATCTTCTGCAGTTCGCCCTTCTTCAGTTTCGCCGCTTCGTCGCCGCTTTCCGCGGCGGTGACGGTGGCGGTCCACTCGTCGAGGTTCACGCCGGCGTTCGGCACCTGGCCGGTGGCGAGCACGACGAGGTCGGCGGAGATAGAGGCGTCCTCATTCAGGATGAGGTCCTTGAAGTCGACCTTGCATCCGTCGCCGCCCGTCACCTTCGAGGCCTTGCCCTTGGTGAAGACGACACCCTTGTCCTGGGCGCTGCGGTAGAAGTCCTCGCCCATCCCCGGCACGCGCAGGTCCTGGTACATGACCACGGTGTCGATGTCGGGGTTCCGGTCCTTGAAGTAGGTCGCCTGCTTGATGCTGGTGGCGCAGCAGTGGCCGGAGCAGTAGGGCAGGTGCTGGCCCGTCGTGTCGCGCTGACCGGCGCACTGCACGAAGACGACGGATTTGACTTCCTTGCCGTCGGCGCGCTTGATCGGGCCGCCGTCGGCGGCCTTGGCCAGCGCTTCCAGCCCGGCCTGGTCGACCACGTTGGCCTGGCCGCCGCCGAGTTCGGGTAGTTTGGCGATGTCGTAGGTCGTGAAGCCGGTGGCCTGCACTATCGAGCCGCAGAGTTCTTCGGCGACGCTACCCGCAGTTTGTCCACTGAGCTGCGCGATCTTTACGGCGAAGCGGCCGGGCGCGCCGGCGGTCTCGGTCACGGTGGAATTCAGGTGCACCTTGATCTTCGGGTTGGCGGAAACTCTCGCCGCCAGTTCCGCCGCGCCGGTCGGCTGGGCATCCTTGTAGGGCGCGGCGAAGGGCACGCGCTTCCAGAGATTGCTGGCGAAGCCGCCCAGCGCCCCGGACTTCTCGACCAGCGCGACCTCGTAGCCGGCCTCGGCCGCGGCCAGCGCCGCCGTCATGCCGGACATGCCGCCGCCGACGACGAGGATCCTCTTGCTCGAGGCTTCCTTGACGTTGCCGCCGGGCACCTTCATCTTCTTGACCTCGGCGCAGCCCATGCGCACGTAGTCCTCGGCCATCTCCTGGCGCACCTCGTCATGCTCGGAACCTTCGGCGACGACCCAGATGACGCCCTCGCGCAGGTTGGCGCGCGAGACGGCGGCTTCGGGGAAGCCGAAGGCCTCGGCCTTGGCGCGGCGCGAGCAGGCGGCGATGCACAGGTGCGTGACGCCGTCGTTGGCGATGTCGTCCTTGATCATCTGCACGCCTTCGGCGTTGCAGAGGAAGGGGTGGCTCTTCACCACCGCCATCTTGCCCTCTTTCTGGGCGATCTTCTCCAGCGTGGGCACGTCGAGCTTGTCGCCGATGCCGCAGCCGGAGCAGAGGTAGGCGGCGAACTTGGGGGTGGCGGGGGCGTTCATGCGGCCTCCGTGGATGCGGTCTTGTGGATCACTTGAATCGCTTTCAGGCTGGCCGCCGTGGCGCTCTGCACCGAGCGGTTGACGTCGAGCGGGCTGGCGGCGCTGCCGGCGCCGAACATGCCGCCGCTCTTCGAGCCTTCGATGAAGTTGGAGGAATCGAGAATGATGTCGTCCGGCAGCTTCACTCCGGTGACTTCGGGCTCCATGCCGACGGCCAGCACGACGAGGTCGTGCTCGGTGGCGTAGCGGTGGTAGCCCTCTGTGTTCACGCCGTGCAGGACGGGATTGCCGCTGCCCTCGTTGAAGGCGATGCGCGCCACCTTCGACTTGACGAAGGTGACCGACGGATCGTTCTGCACGCTCTGGTAGAAATCCTCGAAGCGGTCGATGGCGCGGATGTCGATGTAGTAGATCGTGGATTTCCCTTCCTCGCCGCAGGCTTCGCGCACGTAATAGGTCTGCTTGAGCGAGGCCATGCAGCAGATGCGCGAGCAATGGCGCAGGTGATTCTCGTCGCGCGAGCCGGCGCACTGGATGAAGGCGACGTTCTTCGCCTCCTTGCCGTCGGCGCGCAGCAACTTGCCGCCGGTGGGGCCGTGCGGATCGGCCATGCGCTCGAACTCGAGGCTGGTGACGACGTTGGGGATGCGGCCGTAGCCGTAGGGCTGAATCTTCGCCGCGTCGTAGGGCCGCCAGCCGGTGGCCCAGACCACGCTGCCGACCTTCAGCTCGACGGTCTGCTCCTGCATGGCGAGGTCGACCGCGCCGACCTTGCAGGCGGCCCTGGCCTTCTCGCCCTCGGGCGTGCCGACGATGGCGGGATCGATGACGTAGCGCTGCGGGTAGGCCATGCCGTGCGGCAGGTAGGCCGCCTTGATCCTGTCCAGGCCGTAGTTGGCCGGGTTGGGAATCTCCGCCGACACCGCGTTGCCGCAGTCGCCGCAGGCGGTGCAGGCCTCGGTGACGTAGCGCGGCCTGACCTTCAGCGTGACGGTGTAGTCGCCGCGCGTGCCGCTGACGGCGGCCACTTCGGTCATGGTCATGACGCGCAGGTTGGGATTGCCCTTGAGGCGCTTCAGGTTGATCTCGAGGCCGCAGGTGGGGTGGCACATCTTGGGGAAGTAGCGGTAGAGCAGTGCCGTGCGCCCGCCGAGGGTGGGCAGCTTCTCGGCGAGGATGACCTGCTTGCCGCACTCTGCGGCTTCGAGCGCCGCCGTCATGCCGGAGATGCCGCCGCCCACGACGAGGATCGTCTGGCTGGTAGCGATGGATGCTGACATCGAGCCTCCCGGAATACTCAGATTCTTGTTGAAGATCAGGAGCGAATTCTAATCAACTGCGCCCGGTTGAACGGCTGAATTTCCCTATCCCGGGATTGAAACGCTCAATCCCGTTTTCGAGCGAAGCTTGACGCAAGTCAAACCACTTGCAGAGATGGGGTCAAGCCGTCGCCATCGTCACCGGCCGGATGGAAAAAGTCAGTGCCGCCAGGTCGCCGAGAATCCAGGTGGCCGCCGGCGCACCGAGGCCGGCCACGGTGCCGGGATTGACCAGCCAGGTGGCGCCGCCCTTGACGTTCGGCTGGCTGCGGATATCCGGCTTGTGGCTGTGGCCGCAGCAGACCAGGTCGTAGTCGCCGGTGCAGGCCATGGCCTGGCCATAGTGGGGGTAGTGCACGAGGAATATCCGGCGTCCGCCGAGTTCGATCGAGGCGTCGCCGCCGTGGTAGTGCAACAGGCCGTCCGAACGCGTCGCCATCTGGCAGATGGCGGTGAAATCGCCGAGGTTGTTGCCGTGGATGACGTGCGTGGGCAGGCCGAGCCTGAGCAGCGGCTTGAGCGTGTTGGGGCCGATGACGTCGCCGCAATGCAGGACCGCTTCCGCGCCGAGGGATTTTGCCTCCTCGACGGCGGCGGCCAGCATGGGACCGCGGTCGTGGGAGTCGGAGACGATGCAGATCTTCAAGTAATACCTCTTTCAACACAGAGGGCACAGAGACACAGAGAACACGGAGATGAAAAGATTTTGTTTTTCTCTGTGCCCTCTGTGTCCTCTGTGTCTCTGTGATCTCTGTGTCGAGGGCGGTTGGGGTTTGGGGTCACACCACGATCGGACCGTGGTAGTCGTCGTCGGGGCCGAGGCCGGGATTGGACATGATGGCGCGGCGCTTCGTGTCGTGGTCGACCTGCAGCTGCAGCAGGTTGCGCACGCAGTCTTCGATGACGTCGTAGTCCTGCTCGCCGATGCGGTACTGCTGCGCTTCAGTGTAGAAGAAGTAGGAGCGGTATTTCTTCGCGCCCAGCTTGCAGACGACGAACTGCACCTTGCGTTCGTTCCAGTAGATGCCCGGCACGGTGGTGAGGGCCTCGCTGCCCGGCGTCAGCCGCACTTCGACGTCGGCTTCCTGCAGATCGACCAACTGGCCGTAACGGTAGATCATGGCGGCCTCGACGGCGCGCCGCTCCTGGGGATTGAATGCGGGGATGTCGCTCATGTGAAACCTGCTACGCTGAAAACCGACAGTATCCATTACCCAACGCATTTTAGGCCATAATTTGACTGGCGACGAGGCTCTTATGGACAAATAAAAACAATTGGCTTGAGGACTTAGCGCAAAGCCCGAAGAATATCAACAACCACTAATATATTCGCTTCCCAACCATGTCAGCCGTTCCCGCTTCGGTGCAGGAGGTCAAGAAAACCACCTGCTACATGTGCGCCTGCCGCTGCGGCATCCGCGTGCATCTGGTCGACGGCCAGGTGCGCTACATCGACGGCAATCCGGAGCACCCGCTCAACCAGGGCGTCATCTGCGCCAAGGGCAGTTCCGGCATCATGAAGCAGTACTCGCCGGCGCGGCTGACGAGGCCGCTGCTGCGCAAGCCGGGCGCCGAGCGCGGCGCCGGCGAATTCAAGGCGATCTCCTGGGAGCAGGCCTTCTCGATCCTCGCCGAGCGACTGGCGAAGATCCGCGCCACGGATCCGAAGAAATTCGCCCTGTTTACCGGCCGCGACCAGATGCAGGCGCTGACCGGCCTCTTCGCGCGCCAGTTCGGCACGCCCAATTACGCGGCGCACGGCGGCTTCTGCTCGGTGAACATGGCCGCCGGCATGATCTACACCGTCGGCGGCTCCTTCTGGGAGTTCGGCGGGCCGGACCTCGACCGCGCCAAGCTGTTCGTCATGATCGGCACGGCGGAGGACCACCACTCCAACCCGATGAAGATCGCGTTGTCGAAATTCAAGCGCAATGGCGGCCGCTTCGTCTCGATCAACCCGGTGCGCACCGGCTACTCGGCCATCGCCGACGAGTGGGTGCCGATCCGCCCGGGCAGCGACGGCGCGCTGCTGCTCGCCATCATCCACGAGGTCATCGCCCAGGGCCTCTACGACCGCGACTTCCTGGTGCGCTACACCAACGCCGGCCAGCTGGTGAACCTCGACGCGAAGAGCGACGAGTTCGGCATGTTCCTGCGCACCGAGGTGCCGGAGGAGGAGGGCTGCTTCGACCCGCAGAACAAGCTGTGGTGGGACCGCGCGAGCAACAAGCCGGTGATCACCCACACCGAGGGCTGCGATCCGTACCTTTTGGGCGAGTTCAAGCTGTCCGACGGCACGCCGGTGAAGCCTTCCTTCCAGCTGCTGCAGGAGCGCGTCAGGGACTACACGCCGGAATGGGCCGAGGGGCTGACCGGCATTCCGGCCGCGACGATCCGCCGCCTGGCCCAGGAAATGGGCGTCACGGCGCGCGACCAGAAGATCGAGCTGCCGATCGCGTGGACCGATTCCTGGGGCAAGGACCACGACACCGTCACCGGCAACCCGGTGGCCTTCCACGCCATGCGCGGCCTGGCGGCGCATTCGAACGGCTTCCACACCATCCGCGCGCTGGCCATCCTGATGTCGCTGCTCGGCACCATCGACCGGCCCGGCGGCTTCCGCCACAAGGCGCCGTTCCCGCGGCCGATCCCGCCCTGCGCCAAGACGCCCAACACGCCGCTGGCGGTGAAGCCCAACAGTCCGCTCGACGGCATGGCGCTGGGCTGGCCGGCCGAGCCGGACGACCTGTTCGTCGACGAGGCGGGCAAGCCGGTGCGCATCGACAAGGCCTTCTCCTGGGAGTATCCGCTCTCGGTGCACGGCCTCATGCACAACGTCATCACCAATGCCTGGCGCGGCGATCCCTACCGCATCGACACCCTGCTCATCTTCATGGCCAACATGGCGTGGAACTCCACCATGAACACGGCGGAGGTGCGGAAGATGCTCAATGACAAAGTCAGCGACAAGGATGAACAGGGCGAATACAGGATCCCCTTCATCGCCGTCTGCGACGCCTTCCAGTCGGAGATGACGGCCTTCGCCGACCTCGTCCTGCCGGACACCACGTATCTGGAGCGCCACGACGTGATGTCCATGCTCGACCGGCCGATCTCGGAATTCGACGGCCCGGTGGATTCGGTGCGCCTCCCGGTGCTCGCGCCGACCGGCGAGTGCAAGCCCTTCCAGGAGGTGCTGATCGAGCTGGGCACGCGCCTCAAGCTGCCGGCCTTCGTGACGAAGGCGGGCGAGCGCAAGTATCGCGACTACCCGGACTTCATCGTCAATTACGAGACCGAGCCGGGCTCGGGCATCGGCTTCCTCGCCGGCTGGCGCGGCAAGGGCGGCGAGAAATTCATGCGCGGCGAGCCCAATCCGCGCCAGTGGGAGATGTATGCGCAGAACAACTGCGTGTACCACCATGAATTGCCGAGGTCCTACCAGTACATGCGCAATTGGAACCGGGGCTACCTCGACTGGTCGCAGCGCAGCCGCATTACGCGCTACGCCGAGCCGATCCTCATCCACCTGTATTCCGAGGTGCTGCAGAAATTCCGCCTCGCCGCGCAGGGCAAGGGCATTACGCGCAAGCCGCCCGAGCACCTGAAGCAACGCATCGAGACCTACTTCGATCCGCTGCCCTTCTACTTCGATCCGCTCGAGGTGCAGGCCACCGACACGCACAAGTATCCGCTCGCCGCGGTGACGCAGCGGCCGATGGCGATGTACCACTCCTGGGACTCGCAGAACGCCTGGCTGCGGCAGATCCATGCGCACAACTATCTGTTCGTGAATGCGCGCACGGCGCGGCTGGCCGGCATCGAGGACGGCGACTGGATCTGGGTCGAGTCGCAGTGGGGCAAGGTGCGCTGCATGGCGCGCCATTCCGAGGCGGTCGAGCCGGGCACGGTGTGGACCTGGAACGCCATCGGCAAGGCCGCCGGCGCCTGGAACCTGACGCCGGATGCCAACGAAGCGAAGCTGGGCTTCCTGCTCAACCACGTGATTTCCGAGGAACTGCCAGACGGCAAGCAGCGCATCTCGAACTCCGACCCGATCACCGGCCAGGCCGCCTGGTACGACGTGCGCGTGCGGATTTCAAAAGTCAGTCCCGGCGAGACGGCGGAGACATCGCCGCAATTCGAACCGCTCAAGCCCTACCCGGGCCAGGAAAAGCGCAGGAGTCTGTGGGCATACATGAAGGGGGCCGTGAAATGACGCAGTTGGCCCTGGTCATCGATCTCAACGTCTGCGTCGGCTGCCACGCCTGCGTGACGAGTTGCAAGGAGTGGAACACCTCCGGGCAGGCCGGACCCCTGACGGACTTCAACCCCTACGGCGCCGACCCGACCGGCACCTTCTTCAACCGCGTGCAGACCTTCGAGGTGGGCGAGTTCCCGAACACGGAAACCGTGCACTTCCCGAAGTCCTGCCTGCACTGCGAGGAGCCGCCCTGCGTGCCGGTGTGCCCGACGGGGGCCTCCTACAAGCGCAAGGAGGACGGCATCGTCCTCGTCGACTACGACAAGTGCATCGGCTGCAAATACTGCTCCTGGGCCTGCCCCTACGGCGCGCGCGAGATCGACGAGCAGCAGAAGGTGATGAAGAAGTGCACGCTGTGCGTCGACCGCATCTACGACACCAGCCTGCCGGAAATCGACCGCAAGCCGGCCTGCGTCAAGGCCTGCCCGACCAGCGCGCGCCTGTTCGGCGACGTGCATGATCCGGAGTCGGAAGTGTCGAAGGCGATCCGCGAGAGCGGCGGCTACCAGCTGATGCCGGAATGGGGCACGCAGCCGGCCAACCACTACCTGCCGCGGCGCAAGACCAGGCTGCGCATCTTTGATGACGAACTGGTGCGCGCCGACAATCCGCTCAAGATCGAGGGCAAGCCACTGCCCAGGCCGGCCAAGTCCGAACCCTCGCTCGACGACGTCACTTCCTGGTAAGCGGAACAGATATGCACCCCGCCTTCTCCGTGATCTTCCTGACGACGCTCATCGGCGTCGGCCAGGGGCTGTTCCTCGCCCTGTTCACCGTCGAATCCTACGCCGCCTTCGGCCTGCTGCCGGCGCAGGACGGCCGCTTCTACGCGCTGGGCAGCGCCATCGCGCTGGGCTTCCTCGTTGCCGGCCTTGTCGCCTCCTTCTTCCACCTCGGCCGCCCCGAGCGCGCCTGGCGTTCGGCGGCGAAATGGCGCACCTCCTGGCTGTCGCGCGAGGTGATCGTGCTGCCCGCCTTCATGGCTGCGGTTTTTCTCTACGGCGCGGCGCATTTCACGGGCTTCAATCCGGTGCTGGCCAGATTGCCCTCTGGCGCGCCGGTCAATATCACGGCCATCCTCGGCGTGGCCGGCACCGCGCTGGCCTTCGCGCTGTTCGTGTGCACGGGGATGATCTACGCCTGCCTGCGCTTCCTGCAGGAGTGGCATACGCCGCTGACGGTGATCAACTACATCCTGCTCGGCGGAGCGTCGGGCTTCGTCATGGCCGCCGCGCTCTCCGCGCAGGCCGCCCCCGAGGTGGCGGGCTTCCTGGGCGGCTGGGCGATGATCCTGACCGTACTGGCGCTGGTCGGGAGAACGGCCGCGCTGGTGCGCAACGCGCGCCTCAAGCCGAAATCGAGCCTGCGCACGGCGATCGGCGTCAAGCATCCGCGCATCGTGCAGAAGTCGCAGGGCGCGATGGGCGGCTCGTTCAACACGCGGGAGTTCTTTCATGGCCGGGCGGCCGGTTTCGTCCGGCAGGTGAAATGGATCTTCCCTGTGCTGGCTTTCGTCGTGCCGCTGGGATTGCTCGTGGCAGGATTCGCCGTCGCCGCCTTTGCCGTCCAATACCTGGGTCTGCTCGCCGAGCGCTGGTTCTTCTTCGCCCAGGCGAATCATCCGCAGAATCTCTACTATCGGGCCGTTTCGTAAATCGGGCGAGAAAGAAATTCAATGAGCGCGATTGACATTTCCGGTTGCGCGGCAGAAGGCGGGAAAGTATATTAGACTTATCTGAATTGGGCTTTCTCAAGGGAGGTTTGAAATGAATTTCGACAAGGAACTGGATGCCAAGGGACTGAACTGCCCGCTGCCGATCCTGCGCGCGAAGAAGGCGCTGGCGGAAATGTCGAGCGGCCAGGTGCTGCGCATCATGGCCACCGATCCGGGTTCGGTGAAGGACTTCGCCGCATTCGCCAAGCAGACCGGCAACGAATTGCTGTCGACCGCGGAGAAGGGCAAGGAATACGAGTTCTACATCAAGCGGAAGTAAGCGCTCAGGATCCCCAGGACGGCCCGGCATGCCCAGGCCGTTTTGTTTTGCGGTTGCCGCGGCGCAACATATGCGCCAGATATGGCTCGATAAGCAGAATCGTCTGGACTGGCACTACCTCCGAATATCATTATTTGTTAATTCTTAAAACAACGACCGGCAGCGAGCCTGATCCGGCCGGAGACGAGGACATCCGCTCATGAACATGCCCACAGACCAGACCGCCCTGGATGCGCTGATCCGCCAGCGCCTCGATGAAATCCTGCCGCAGAAGCTCGAAGAGCTGCAGGCGTCGAAAACGCCCTCTATGACCATCATCGCCACCAAGGGCACGCTCGACTGGGCCTACCCGCCCTTCATCCTCGCCTCCACGGCCGCCGCGCTGGGCTGGAACGTCTCGATCTTCTTCACCTTCTACGGACTCAACCTGCTCAAGAAGGACATCAGCGACCTCAAGGTCAGTCCCCTGGGCAATCCCGGCATGCCGATGAAGATGCCCTTCGGGCCGGACTGGTTCAAGGGCATCAACTGGAACATCCCGAACATCGTCCAGGCCGGCATCCCCGGCTTCGAGTCGATGGCAACAATGCTCATGAAGCAGACCATCAAGAACAACGGCGTGGCCTCGATCGAGGAACTGCGTTCCCTCTCGCAGGAGGCCGACGTCAAGTTCATCGGCTGCCAGATGACGGTCGATCTCTTCGGCTTCACGCATGGTGATTTCATCGAGGGCGTGGAATACGCCGGTGCGGCAACGTTCCTGCCGCAAGCGCAGAAGGCGGATGTCAGTCTGTTCATGTGAGTGTTGTTTTCCGGCAACAGGCGGGCGATTAGATGATTGGCGCGAGATGGACGCCCGGGGTGATTCGCGAGGCGCTGGCGCTGACCTCCGGCGGCAAGAGGGACGTGCGTTAAGGTTTCCGCAAGGGAGGGGAAAAGGGCCGGAGGCTTGTCTCCGGCCCTTTTCATTTGTGTTGCGCGTGCAGGGGATCGAGCACGGCGCGCAGCCGCTTGAGACGGCCGGCGAACCAGGCGGCGCCGAGCAGGCAGGCGAGGCCGCCGAGGGCCAGCGCCAGGCGCGCGCCGAAGTGCTCGGCGATCCAGCCCGAGGCGAAATGGCCGAGCGGCGCGATGCCGAGGAAGGCCATGACGTGAAAACTCACCAGCCGTCCGCGCAGATGGTCCGGCACCACCGACTGCAGGATCATGTTCGCCGAGGCGGTGTTCACCATGATGCCGAAGCCGACCAGCGGCAGGACGGCGAGCGACAGGCCGAACCACGGCGACTGGGAAAAGACGAGCAGAC
>Ga0194126_10001751_pt1 | contig 36079 bp, 34 predicted proteins | sample TA2KigC150mmetaG_FD_148641 | JGI IMG/M metagenome (GOLD analysis project Ga0194126, IMG submission 148641) | Freshwater microbial communities from Lake Tanganyika, Tanzania - TA2015035 Kigoma Deep Cast 150m | ecosystem: Environmental > Aquatic > Freshwater > Lake | place: Tanzania: Lake... | reverse complement strand
CCCGGAAAAATCGTGCCTCCATCTCCTTTTCAAAATCGAGATCATGAAGCATCCAACCAAGATCATTCTCTCCCTCCAAGGTGGACGGAGATAGTTCTCCTGTTACAGGTTCAAAATGAGCAGGAAATTCTCGGCAACCCAGGTACGGATGATGAAAACACTGCCCTTTCGCAGCGCGGCGGTCGAACATCTCCTTGTGCTTGGCCGGGTTGTTGTCCTCGCTTCCCGTGAAGGAAAAATGGGCCTCGATGATGTAGGCCACATCGCGCAGGATCATTGCTGCCCGCTGCTGACGGTCTTCCTCGATGAAGACCTCTACCGGGGAGAAACCGTCATTCATGGCCTTCTTCACCGTACCCGGCGCCAGTTTGCCCGATAGTTCGTTGCGCCGGACATTGTCGAACCGGATCGGATTGAGGACATGGATCCGATCCACAACCCACGCAATGGCCGGCTTCCAATAGATGGCCTCCAGGATGCCGCGAGCCGCCGAAGGGGTCATGACGTCATAACTGACCCGCTCGACCTTCATCTCGGGCCGGGTGAAACAGGCATACTCGCCCCACACCTTCAGCTTTATTCCATATGACATGCACGCACCTCCTTTCTGTAGAATCGTTTACATACATGGAATCTTACACAATTTCTCATATCATCAGGCTTCCGATTTTATGAAACGTCGGATCTTCAGGACAAAGTCCCAGATCCTCCCTATACAGATCCCGGTTGATCAGGACGTTGTATTGCTCGTGCAGGCGCTCGACGCTGCCCGCTTTGAGCAGGGCATACAAAATCTGTGGGTAAAGCTGAATCGTGAAGCGCTGGGCCTTCCGGGCGGCTGCTGCCGGGAAGGCGCTATAACGGAGTTCCTCGACGATACGTTCGGCATCGCCATTCCAGGGGATGATGATCGGCGCCATCCCTTCCTCGATGATCTTGAATTTTTCCGCAACAACCCGAAAGGGAAAATCCCCGGTTTTGGCGCCCTCGGCGAGATCGGCGAGAATCTGGTGTTGATCCAGTGCTGCTCCTTTCAACCAGTAGAGTTGCTCAAAATAAGCGCGTACCGCCTCCAACGACAGAGGATCTTCATGATGGCGCAGGACCGCCTCCGCCGTCTCGGCGGTCTGCCGAAAATAACCGGGTGGAAGACCGGCCTCAGGCGTAAAGACGAATACTTGGCCGTTCCCCGATAATTTTCCCTCTCGGTTGCAGCGGCCGGCGGCCTGGGAGATGGAATCCACACCGGCAATCGACCGGAAGACAACGGGGAAGTCGATGTCTACACCGGCTTCCACGAGCTGTGTGCTGATCACGCGGCATGGGTCGCCATTGGCCAGAGCCGCCCTGATTCTATCCAGGGCCTCTGTCCGGTGGGCCGGGCACATCAGGGCGCTTAAGTGGTGGCATCCTTCCCGATCCGGGAGGCGTTCATAGAGCAGGCGGGCATGTTTTCGCGTATTGACCACGCAAAGAACTTGCCTGTGTTCACCCAGGCTGCTGGCAAGATCCGCATCCGAAAGGAGTGGCAATTTAACCGTTTGCACCCGCTTGAAAACCCGGTACAGCATTGCAGGGTCAGGGATGATCTCCCGAACACCTTCCAGACCGTCCTTGAAAGAGTCCGATGTGGATAGCACCGGCTGTGTGGCAGTACAGAGAACGATCGTTGTTCGGTAGTTAAGCGCGAGTTCACGAAGGACTTCGATGGACGGTTTCAATAAGGGTACGGGCAACATCTGCGCCTCGTCGAGAATCACGACGCTGTCGGTGATCCGGTGGATCTTCCGGCAACGGGAGGATCGGCATGCGAATAGAGATTCGAAGAATTGGACATTTGTCGTTACGACTAGCGGTGCATCCCAGTTTTCTGCAGCCAGACGGGACCGATGATCCTCCTCCTCCGGGTCAAAGTTGCTGTGATGCTCCAGGACGGCATCCTCACCGAGGATGGCGCGAAAAACAGCGGTGTTCTGTTCGATGATGCTGGTGTAGGGGATGACGTAAATAATCCGTTTCTTGCCGAAACGGAGGGCGTGTTTCATGGCAAAGGCAAGCGAGGAAAGAGTCTTCCCACCGCCGGTCGGCACCGTCAGGGAGAACAGGCCCGGTTGCTGGTCGGCGGCGTCGATGCAATGCTTCAGAATATCGGCGCGATGGCCGTTGATCGGTGTCGGTGATGCTTTCGCAGTCAGCTGTTCCAGATGGGGTTTGAGTTTTGCATGCAGGGTTTCAAGAGACGGGTATCCCTGCCGCCACCGGGATTTCTCTTCATCCATGAACCGTTCCGTGTCCAGAAAATCCGCGTCGACCAGGCATGAATAGATCATCCGGATGAAGAAGGAGAATTGAAAGCAGAAGCGGCTTTTGTCGAGGGGGAAAGGTAGCCCTTTGAGGATCGGCAGACGGAGAAGCCAATCCGGACAGGCATCGCAAGAGGGGATAGTCTTTTCGAGACGTGCCGCAAGGCATGACCCCTCGTTATCCTTGCCGTTGAGAAGACCGGCGTGATGTCCGGCGATGGCGTAGGCCAGGATTTTGCCTTCGTTCTTCGATTTTCCAAAGGAATGCTGCGCCCCGGCCGTCGAATGATCGACCCTACCCGGCTTCGCCTCAATGTGGGCGTCTGGATCGCTGCAGGATAAGATATACGTTTGAAATTCCTTCGAATATTTGCCAAGATCATGCCACAGACCGGCAAGACGTCCCCAATCCCCAGCTCCGAAGTCATCGGCGAATGACTGTGCTAATTCGGCTACCCGCGACAAGTGATCCTCCAGCGGCTGCCAGCGATCCGGTGGTTCGCCGTCTTTGGAATGTGCGTAGAAGGTTTCTGTCACTTTCAACTACTCCAAAGAGCAAAGGTTAAGTTTTACTTTCGAGGACACGATACGATCCTCGAAGGGCTCCTGATCATAAGTCCTCTCTGCTTACATCTTACACACTGCTGGCCTGTCCGTCCTTCCCCCCAAAGCCGATCTTGCGCCGCGGTTTGGTCGGCGGGGCCATCAGCTCGCGGATGGCGTCGAAGACGATTTTGAATTGCTGATCGTATTTCTTTTCCAGGACGTCAAGCCTGCGAGCAAGATCCTTATGGGAAGCGATCATCTCACGCAGTTTCACAAAGGCCCGCATAATAGTGATATTGACCTGGGCTGCGCGTTTGCTTTTAAGGACACTCGAAAGCATTGCCACGCCCTGTTCGGTAAATGCATTTGGGAGGAATCTTCTACCGCCTCTTCCGGATGCCTTTGACATTCCAATTTGGAATCTCAAAGAATCGGCCTCTTCCTTCGTAAGCTGGAACATGAAATCCACCGGAAAACGATCCAGATTACGTTTGACTGCCTTGTTGAGATTGGATGTCTCCACTCCATAAAGCTCAGCCAAGTCAGCATCGAGCATGACCTTCTTCCCACGGATGAGGAAGATGCGGGTTTCGACGTCTGTGATAGAAATGATCATAGGGTGTTCATCCATGCCGAATCCTCCTTATTTGATCCAGGTTCCCCCCGTCAGCATCATCCAGATCTTCGCCGTCATTCGGGCGTCGTCCAGGGCGCGGTGGTTCTGGCGAATAAAGTCGGCATCGGGGAACAGGTGGAGGTAGATTGTCTCCAGGGTGTGGTCCATGAGGCGCGGGAAGCGCAGGCGGCTCAGCTCCAGTGTGCAGATGTGATGATGGGGGAGGTTCATTTTCAGTCTCGCGAATTCGTGGCGGAGGAAGCGGATATCGAAGGCGGCGTTGTGGGCTACGAGGATGCCGCCGGCAATGAAGGCGTAAAAGCGAGGGAAGACCTCCTCCGGCGGGGGCTTTCCTTCGACCATCTCGTCGGTGATGCCGTGGATCGCCTGAACCGCGGGAGGAATCGGGACGCCGGTGTCGATGAGCGTCGAGAATTCCTCGACGATGACGCCCTGTTCGACGGCGACCGCGCCGATCTCGATGACCCGGTGGCCGTGCCGCGGCGAGAGCCCGGTGGTTTCAAGATCGATTATCACGTGCCGGTCGAGAGGGTTCATCGGTTCCTCTCAGGTTCGTGCTTTCTTTATTGACGATGGGCGAAGAATGTGATCCTGATCGAAATGCAGTAAACATTAACGTGGAACCGGCGGTTTGTCAATCACGAACAGGATAGTCGCGGCCGGTAAAAGCTGTAAATATTCCGGCAAAATTCCTTGACTTACCGGACCGTATTTTTTATTCTCCAGCCGCAAGAAAGGCAACTGCACATCTGTTCGCGTCGATGCGAATGGAATCCCGATATGACCAAAGAAAGGCTGCAATGGAGATCGACAAGAACAAATGCGTGGGGTGCGGAAATTGCCACGCCGTCTGCACCATGGGGGCGATCAGCCTGGATGAGGACGGGAAATCGGTCGTCAACCAGGACCAGTGCGTGGAGTGTTCGGTTTGTTACCGGTTTCTCACGAGCGAAGGGTACTGGCCCTGGATGGTCAGGGCGATTCGCCGGACTCTGTCGCTCTTCCGCCTGGGTTATCTGGCCGACGTGGACGTCTGTCCCACCGGCGCCTTGACGCCCCCGGTCCTGGAATGGCCGCGGTCCATCCGGGGGATGTTCAGCGATCCGACCACCGTCCATCCGGGAACGGGCATCTACGGCCGGGGAACCGAGGAGATCAAGAGCAACGATGTGACCGGCAGGCTCCGCAGAGGAGATGCAGGCCTGGTCGTGGAAATGGGGCGGCCGGGAATCGGGGCGTTTTTCTGGGATATCGAAAAGGTGACCATGGCGCTCGCCCACCTCGATCCCCAATTCGAGACCAGAAATCCCGTGACCCAGTTGATGGAAGATACCGCAACGGGGAAGATCAAAGACGAGGTTCTCGGCGAGAAGGTCCTCTCCGCGATCATCGAGCTCAAGATCACGCTGGAGAGGATCCCGGACTTTCTCAAGGCCCTGGAAAAGGTCCAGAAAGAGGTAGATACCGTAATCGCCGTGGGGGTCGCCTCGCGATGCCTTCCCGACGGATCGATCCCCCATGAAGAATGGGTCGGAAGATCCGGCTACACCCTGTCCAAAAACGGGAAAACCAATCTCGGCCTTGGCCGGCCCCTGTTCAAGGAGGCGGAGGCATGACCAATACCCTGCACCGCCAAGGAAAAACCCAGAACCTCAAGGAAGATTTCGTGGTCTTCATGACCGCGGCCCCGGGGATCAACCGCGAGGGGTCGGCGCCCCAACTGAAGGCGTTCATGCGGATCTGTGCAAAATACCACCCGGTCAACATGGGAAACGTCAAACAGGGGAACATCCACCAGAACGGCGTCGAGATCGAGAAGTTCATCGCCTCTCTCACCGAAGGCGCCGGAGTCACGGCGGTCTTCAAGGACCCCGATACGGTACGGAAGGTGATCGAAGAATTGATCCGGGCCGATCTGGGAATCTCCATCAACATCAGCGGCCTTCTGGACGAGGTTCGGCAGTGCTGCGGCTCGGCCGGCATCACCCGCCACAGCGCCGAGCACTCCCTGGGTTTCTGGGGCGCCAGGGAACGCCTGCCCGAGAGGGAGGTTCTGGAAATCAACACCCTCTGCGGCCACGGCATGATCTCCTTCAATTTCATACGGAAGATGATCGAATATGTGAAACTCCGGCGCCTGACCCCCAAGAAAGCGGCGCGGATCATGGCCAAGTCCTGCGAGTGCGGGGCCTTCAATCCCGTCCGGGCGGAGAAGCTGCTGGGAGATATCCGAAAGGGAGAAGTGACGGCCTCTAAAAGGCCTTTGGAGTCGTGAAAATGGAACGGCTTTATTACAAGCCGTCAAGGATGCAGTTGCACGCGGCCCGATGGCACGGGTGGTCCTGTGAATAGGACACTCAAGGCGGCATACCGAGGTCTTCCCGTGAAGAGAGGAAATGACGTCAAGAAGCCAAAGCCCCATCAAGCCCCCAGCGAAAGGGACAGGGATCCCCGTTTCCTCCAAAAACTGCTCGACTCCATACCGATCCCCATTTTTTACAAGGACACCAGGGGGGTCTACCTGGGGGGCAATCGGGCCTTCGGTGACTTTCTGGGTAGAAAAATGGAGGATATCGTCGGAAAGACAGTCCGCGATATTGCCCCCGGGGATCTCGCCTCAATATACGAAAGGGCGGATCAGGAATTGTTCCAGACAGGGGGTGTCCAGACCTACGAAGGTTCCATGATGCATGCCGACGGCACCAGGCATGACGTGATTTTCTATAAGGCAACGTTGGCCACCTTTCTGAATCGGAACGGTTCCGTGGGCGGTCTGATCGGATCCCTCTTCGACATCACCGATCGCAAGCGGGCCGAAGAGACCTTGATACAAAGGGAAGAGGAGCTCTCGATAAAAACCCGGAATCTCCAGGAGGTGAACACGGCGTTAAAAGTGCTCCTCAAGCAGCGGGAGGATGACAGAAGCGAAATGGAAGAAAATGTGCTCACCAATGTGAAAACAACCATCCTTCCCTATCTTGAAAAAGTGAAAGAGGGTCCGCTGACCCGACACCAGAGAGCTTCCCTGGAGATTCTCGAAGCGCAAATCAAAAAGATCATTTCACCCTTCCTCCACCGGATATCCCAGCCCTTTTTCGATCTCACGCCACAGGAAGTCCGGGTAGCGGATTTCGTGAAAAACGGAAACACAACCAAGGAGATCGCCGATATTCTCGGGATCTCCATCAAAACCGTAGATTACCATAGAGACAATATCCGCAGAAAACTGGGTATCAAGAACCATCATACCAACCTCAGGTCCTTTTTACTGAAACTTTCATAATCCCTGTTTTTACCCCGTATTCCCCCCGATTTCCTCCGGTATTGCGCGACGAGGGTCACTCCCTTATTGTCTAATCGAATAAAGCGATCACTCCAAAAAAGGCAAAGGAGGTTACGCGATGAACATGCAAGAGATCAGAGAGATTGCACGAAGGTGGGATGTCAATGCAAGGATCGGCCGCTCCAAGCAGGATATCATTAGGGAGATCCAGATCCAGGAGGGGTATTCTCCCTGTTTTCGCACAACAGAGGAATGCGAAAGCGATTGCCTCTGGAAGAGCGATTGCCTGAAAAATGCAAAATAATAAAGGAGGTGTCCTGTGTTTCAACCCAGAAAAATACTGGTGCCGACGGATTTTTCGGAAGACTCGGATCTGGCCTTTCGAATGGCGTTGAGTATTGCCGGCAAGTTCCGGGCAAGAATCTTTCTCCTCCATGTCATCAGCAATCAGAACCTCGCTGATTACTGCCTCGACCAGAGCATCGTGGATCGTTTTTTGAACGAGAGCGTCGTTTTTTCCCACGAAAAGCTTCAGGACGTCATCAACAGAAACAAACAAATCGGGGACATCAGGGTTATTCCCGATGTCCGAAAAGGTCAGCCATACGAAGAGATCCTGAAAGAGGCGTCCGAGCGAAAGATCGATCTTATCGTGATTGCCACCCACGGGAAAACGGGTTTGCAAAAATACTTTATCGGAAGCGTCACGGAAAAGGTGATGAAAGAGGCGAAATGTCCGGTGCTTCTCCTCCCGAGCCAGGAGAAATGATCCGGGAGTAAACGTCGGTCATTTCGTAAAATGAAACGAAGGAGGTGACTGCCGTGTATCAAAAAGTTTTGGTTCCACTGGATGGTTCAGAGTTGGCGGAATGCGCGTTGTCTCATGTAACGAACTTGGTAAAAGGGGGAGTTGCGGGAGAAGTCATTCTTCTCAACGTGGTGATTGTCCATATCCCGGGGCGTGGAGACTCTTCCGGCCTCATCGAAATCAATTCGGTCAGGGAAAACCTCTTCATGGGGTCGGGCAAATACCTTGCGGACCTGGAATCTCGATTTTCTTCCGAAGGGATCAAGGTTAAAACGGTTTCACTGGAGGGCAATCGGCCCGCCGAGGTGATCGTCGATTACGCTCAGGAAAACGGGGTGGATTTGATCGTCATCGCCAGCCACGGTTATACCGGGATGAAAAAACTGATGTTCGGCAGTGTGGCGCTCAGAGTGCTGCACGATACGCACGTGCCCGTACTCCTGATCAGGCCGGAGTCCTGCCGGATGTAAGGAAGGCGATGCAGTGAACCATCAAAGCGACAGAAAGGGGTGTCGGTTTATGTATCAGAAAGTTCTCGTTCCGTTGGACGGTTCGGAGCTGGCCGAGTGTGCGCTGCCCGAGGTAAAAAAGCTCGCCGGGGGAGGTATTATCGGAGAGGTCGTCCTTTTGAACGTCGTTGAGATCGATTTTATGGGGATTCCGTCGAACCATACCGGAGTCGTTGATCTTAATGTATTTCGAAAAGCCCAATTTGGGAGGTCCAAAGAGTATCTCGAAAAGATCCAATCCGACCTCAACTCCGAGAGGATCAATGTAAAAACGGCGACGCTGGAAGGAACACCGGCACAAATGATTGTGAATTACGCCGAAACGAACGACGTGGATTTGATCGTCATCGCCAGCCACGGTTATACCGGGATGAAAAAACTGATGTTCGGCAGTGTGGCGCTCAGAGTGCTGCACGATACGCATGTGCCCGTACTCCTGATCAGGTCGGAGTCCTGCCGGGAATAAAGAGGAGGCCGATCGTGGACAGACAACCAGACAAAGGGATCGAAGAGAGAATCGACAAGGATCGACCAACCGATAGCGGCTGGATGTTTCCCGCCTATTTCGAGCAGGCAAAGGGTAATCTGCAGATGCCGGCAAAAAGCGCTGACGGCAATGAGAAGGTTACGGACTCGCTGACGGCTATATACTGGGGCTGATGTTGAAAATGCATACCCACGGCAAAGGACCTTTGAAAATGGATACCCCTGCTGTCCTTCTCGCTGAAACTGTTTGACTTTCCAATCGAACTGCTTATATCCTTTTATGAATGCGGGATTTGCTACGGAGCTGAAGCGGGGCCGTCGCGGTGGGGGAGAGTTAGGCAATGAAGCGATTAGGGAAAATGGATTTGTTATAGCGTGCCAAGGGAGGAGAGATGACGAACAGGGAAAAGATGATGGCCCTATTTACCGACGCCCTGGGTTCGGCGCTGCCGGGGAACCTGGTCCGCGACACGCTGAAGGTCGAGGCGGGCGTTTTAACGGTCGAAGGGAAAAGCTACCGGCTCGGCGACTACCGCAATATCCACCTCTTCGGAAGCGGGAAGGCCTCGATCGAGACGGCGCGGGCCGTAAAAGCCCTCCTGGGCAACCGGGTGACCGGCGGGCTCGTCGTTTCCAACTATGATGCCGCGCTTGATGGGATCGGCGTCTTCGAAAGCTCGCACCCCGTCCTCACCGAAAAGAGCATCCGGGCGGCGGAGATCCTCATCGAGAGACTCTCGGCGCTCTCCCCCGATGATTTATTCATTTACGTGCTTTCGGGGGGAAGCTCGGCCCTTCTGGAAAAACCGGCGCCGCCGATCACCCTTCCCGAGATGCAGGCGCTGGTCAAAGGTCTTCTTGCGAACGGCGTCCCCATCGAGGATTTGAACGTCGTCCGGAAACATCTTTCCCTCGTGAAAGGAGGGAGGCTGGGGAGGTTCTCCCGGGCCCGGGGGATCGTCCTGGTCGTTTCCGACGTCATCGGCGACGACCTGGAGGCGATCGGCTCCGCCCCGCTGTTCTTCGACCGGTCGAGTTATGGAGACACCCATGCCGTTTTAAAGAAGTACGGCCTTTGGGAGGAGGCGCCGGAGAGCATCCGGACGGCCGTTCAGAAAGGGCTTGCCGGTCAGATCGAGGAGACACCCAAGGCGCCGAATCCGCTGATCGATCATATTCTGATCGGGAGCAACCTGAAAATTCTCCGGAAGGGCAAGGAAAAGGGAGAGGCCTTTGGGATCCCAACCCGCATCATGAGTTCCCGCCTCCGGGGCGAAGCGCGCGAGGCGGCAAAGGCGATCATGGCCATCGGCGAAGAGATCGCCTCCACGGGACACCCCTTCCCCCCGCCGGTCTGTCTGCTCTTCGGCGGGGAAACCACGGTGACGCTCCGGGGGGACGGGATGGGCGGCCGCAATCAGGAGATGGCTCTGGCGGCCCTGCGCGAATTCCAGGGCAATCCCCGCTTTCTGTTCCTGAGCGCCGGGACGGATGGCATCGACGGCCGCTCGGATGCCGCCGGGGCGCTTGTCGACCACAGGAGCTGGCAGAAGGCGCAGGAGGCGGACCTGCGGATCGACGAGGTTCTCGCAAGGAACGACTCCTACCACTTCCTGAAAGCGACGGGGGATCTCATCATGACCGGTCCCACGGGGACCAACGTCATGGATATGACCGCCCTGATGGTTTTATGACAGCGAACCCTCGCCTTTCGCCGCGCTTCCGGTCACGTTCAGCCTTGCGGCAAGCCTTTCGTGTTCTTCGGGTGTGATCCAGTAGACACGGAGATAATTCAAAATTGCCTCGTCGTTCAATCCGATTCGGCGGGCTTCCCGCACGGTGACCTCGTAAGCCTCGATCTCCGTTTCCCGGTCCACGTATGATTTTCTCCTGTCGTACAGGTTCCGCCCCTGCAGGTGCTGTTTGACGTGACACAGCTCATGAATGATGTCCAGATAAAGAAACTCGTCCGAAGAGTTGCGCAGGTGATTCAAGCCGATGGTGATTGCCCCGTTGCCGTTGTCGACGAATATCTCATAGGGTGTATCTGCCACAAGCACCTTGATGTCGGCCATAACCCTGTCGATTTCTTCCGCGTCGGCAAAGATGGCGGACAGAATGTCGCAGGCGCGGATATCCGGAAAGACTTCCATCAGATCGTATTGCCCGGGTTCGAGCCGGCGGTTGATGCGAAAGGGATGTGCCATCGGGATTTCATCACCTCGGTTCCGTTGCCTGATAAAATGCTCCCAATTCGAAGCGTTCTCCCATCGGCCCTTTCGATGCAGGAGGGGGCGGAAGGTTCATCCGCCGGCCACAGGAGGGAATATGGCGATCACATCGTTTTCGTCGATGACCGTGTCGAGCTGCTGCAGAGAGAAGATATTTCGACCGTTCTTCAGTATAATGAAATAGGGTTTAATCTTTCCTGAGGGGTCGAAAAGCTGTTCCCGCAGACCGGGAAAGGAACTGCAGAGGTTCTCCAGCAGCCCTCCGATCTTTTCCCCCGGGGGAAGGATAAGGGTTTTTTCATTCGCGCCGACGACCTCCCTCAGCGAGGCAAATACCCTGAACGTGATCTTCATGACATGAACATACACCTCTATTTGGTCGGAACACAACTTTTTCCTGCAATTACTGCAACCCGTGAGGAGATATCCCTACTCCATGGAATAAAAAAGCTTGACAATGTTTTTTGTTCAACGCAGACTTTCATCACGTCTTCCGTTATCTCATAACCATAAGAAAGTATATTACATTCCATAAAGGAGGTGGTGTCGTCACGCTTTGGGCGGTTTTTCGAAAAAGGGGTATAACTCTTTGACGAGTAAAGGAGATGTGTCATGGCTAAAATGTTGATGATTTATCCTGATCGATGTACGGGCTGTCAGAATTGCGTGCTGTCGTGTTCCTTCCACCATGACGGCGAATTCAGGCCCCATTCTTCGCGAATCCGTGTATTCAACTGGGAGATTGAAGGGTTCTCCATGCCTACCGTCTGTCAGCAGTGTGATGACGCCCCCTGTGTCTCCGTATGCCCGACAGCGGCCATGTATGCCGACCCTGCCGGAAATCGGGTCGCCTGGGAGGAGGCGAAATGCATCGGCTGTCGGATGTGTACCTTGGCCTGTCCCTTTGGCGCGGTGGTTTACGAAACTCAGAAGCAGCGGATTGTCAAATGCGACCTGTGCAACGGCTCACCGGAGTGTGTGGCTTTCTGCCCCACATCCGCGCTCGAATACCTGGATGAGACCGACGCCGTCCGATCGCGGCAAAAGGCCGTCGCCGTGGGATTCAAGAAAACCTTTGAGGAGGTGAGGTGACATGTACGGATGGATAGGCACGATTTTAAGGGTGAATCTGACCACGGGATCTATCAACAAGGAGGCGTTGGATCCCGAACTGGCTAGAAAGTATATCGGCGCCCGCGGTCTGGGAAGCCGTATTCTGTCCGACGAGATCGATCCGAAGATCGATCCTCTGAGTGCGGACAACAAACTCATCTTCGCGACCGGGCCCCTCTCCGGTACAAACGCGCCCTCGGCAGGCCATTTCAATATCGTGACGAAAGGACCATTGACCGGAACGATCGCCGCTTCCAGCTCCGGAGGCGTATTCGGCCCGATGCTAAAGTACGCCGGCTATGACCTGGTCATCTTCGAAGGAAAGGCGGCAAAACCGGTCTATCTCTGGATCAACGACGGCCAGGTGGAGCTGCGGGATGCAACCGCCTTATGGGGAAAGACGGTGCCCGAAACGACCGAGGCCATCCGGGCCGCTACGGACGACGAAGCGTCTGTCGCCTGCATCGGCCCGGCGGGGGAGAGGCTGGTCCTCTTTGCCAATATCATGAACGAGTGCGGTCGGGCGGCGGGCAGGACCGGGGTCGGCGCAGTCATGGGATCGAAGAATCTCAAGGCCGTCGCGGTACGGGGTACGGGCGCGGTCCGCGTCGCGGATGTGAAAGGCTTCCGCGAGGCGATGGTCAAGGCGCGCGACATGATCAAGAACCACCCTGTCGGCGGCGGCGGACTCAAAGCCTTCGGGACGGACGTATTGATCAACATCCTCAACGAGAGCGGCGGTCTGCCGACGAGGAACTTCCGGGAAGGCGTCTTTGCAACCGCAGACAAGGTCGGCGGCGAATCGCTGACCAAAAAGATTCTCACCAGGCCGCGCGGCTGCTTCTCCTGCATCATGAGCTGCGGCCGGGCGACGCGGATCACCAACCCGAAATACGCCGGCGTCGGGGAAGGGCCGGAGTATGAAACCGCCTGGTCTTTCGGACCGGACTGCGGCATCGACGATCTCGACGCCGTCACGAAGGCCCACTACCTCTGCAACGACTACGGCATGGACGCCATCGCAATGGGAACGACCATCGCCTGCGCGATGGACCTCTTCGAGAGCGGGGTCATTACGACAAAGGACACCGATGGGGCGGCCCTGCGTTTCGGCGACGCGGAGATGATGGTGGAGATGACCCGCAAAACGGGCACCGGCGAGGGATTCGGCAACAAGCTCGCCCTGGGGAGCTACCGGCTGGCCGAGAGCTATGGCCATCCGGAGTATTCCATGACCGCCAAGAAGCAGGAGATGCCCGCCTACGATCCCCGCGCACTCCAGGGGATCGGGCTCAATTATGCGACGAGCAACCGCGGCGGCTGCCATGTCCGCGGATACATGACGGCGGTCGAAATCCTCGGCAACCCGGTGAAGATGGACAACCTCGCCACCGAGGGAAAAGCGCAGTGGACGATTACCTTCCAGGATCTGACGGCGGCGCTCGATTCATCCGGGTCCTGTCTCTTTGTGACCTTCGGCATCGGCGCCGACGAACTGGCGGCGATGATCAGCCAGGCGACGGGTGTACCTTACAGCACCGAGGAGTTCATGAAGATCGGGGCGAGGATCTGGAATCTGGAACGGCTCTTCAATCTGAAGGCGGGGCTTTCGGCAAAGGATGACACCCTGCCGCCGCGTATGCTCAAGGACCCTCTGCCGGCGGGACCCTGTGAGGGGCAGGTGAACAAACTAGACCAGATGCTGCCCGAATACTACACGCTGCGCGGCTGGGACAGCGCCGGCATTCCGACAAAGAAGAAACTCTCAGAGCTCGGGCTTTAATTCGGTGAGACACAACCCCCCTCGCCCTTTTCTATCGAAGGGCGGGGGGACCCATTTCGGGAGAAATATCCATGAAATACCTCATCATCGGATGCGGTCCGGCGGCGCTCAGCGCCGCAGCCGCGCTCCGAAAGGTCGATCCGGAGGGAATCGTAACCATACTTTCACGGCAAGATATCAAACCCTACGCCAGGATGGCGCTCCCCTACCTCCTCGCGGGAGAGGTCGAGGAGAAGGATCTTCTCCTACCATCGCCGCCCGGAACGGAGATTCTCCTCGGTGAGGAGGCGATTCGTATCGACACGGACCGCCGCGAGATAGCGACGGCTGCGGGAAGGACTTATCCCTATGACCGTCTGCTCATCGCATCGGGCGGGACGCCGGAAAGGCCGAAGATCGGAGGGGGCGGAGATCTTCCTTTTGTCTTTACCGTCCGTGATCTGCCCGATGTCACAGGGATTCGAGACCGTATCCGAAGGGGCACGGGCCATGCCGTCATCGCCGGGGCGGGTCCGGTCGGCCTGGAGATCGGCGACGCCCTTCACCGGCTTGGCATGTCGATCACTTTTATCGTCAGTTCAAAGCGGCTCTTCTCGGCGATGCTCGATCTCCCGGCGGCAGAACTTGTCCGGCGGAAGCTCGCCGACAAGGGTGTGGAAATCCGAACGGGCGACGACATCGCCCGGATCGAAAGGGATGGTGAGGTTCATCTCAAATCCGGTGAACGGCGTAAAAGCGACGTCGTCGTCTTCGGGAAGGGCGTCAGACCTTCTCTTTCGTTTCTCGAGGGAAGCGGGATCGCTGTGGATCGGGGCGTGCTGGTCGACGATCGTCTGGAGACGAATTGCCCCGGCGTCTATGCGGCCGGAGATGCGGCACAGGCCTTCGACGTCGTTTATGGAGACAAAAGGGTGAACGCCCTCTGGCCTGCGGCCGTAGAGCAGGGGCGGGTGGCCGCCATGAACATGGGCGGCTTCAAGGCTTTCTATCCTGGAAGCCTTTCCCGGAATGTCCTGCGGGTATTCGGAATCTCGATACTGGCGGCCGGCCGCTGCCGCGAAGAGGGACCCGACGTTCGGCGGAGCGAAACGCCCGACAGCTACCGCAAGATCGTCCTTGACCGGGGCATCCTCAAGGGGTTGATCTCCATAGGCGAGGTCCGCAACGAGGGCCTTTATCTGGGAATGATCAAATCCGGAGCCGACGTCGCGACCTACGCCGATTCCCTCCTCAGGGGAAGCTACGGTTACGGCCGCTATCTCGCCCGCTCGATGAAGATCAAGCCGTAAGGGTCGCCCCTTCGTTTCTGCAAAGACTCCCAGTGCACCATTTGACCGGGAATACAATCCGCCCCGTCATAGGGGAGAACGGCTTCGCTTCAAGGCGACCGACATTCCTCCGTTTCACCTTTTCGGTTGACACATGAAAGCCATCTTCATATACTCGGCCGGCCAAAAAGCAAACTATAGAAAAGTCAAATCGGAAGGAGGGTCCATAGAGTGGACAAGAAATATGCAGTCCCATTAAAAGAAGCCGTCACGGGGGTATTGCACGGACGTGCGGGAACCTTTCGCATCCTCATCGATGAGCAGACCAGCGGGACCAAGCATTTTTCGCTGCTCGTCAACACGTTGAACGCGGGGGCGGTCGGCGACGAACACAAACACGATGTGGAACATTGCTGGTACATCCTCTCCGGAAAAGGGACGATTATCATAGACGGCAAGTCCTATCGCGTCGAACCCGATATGGCGGTTTTTGCCCCAGCCGACACATTGCATAAGATCATTGTCGATAAGGAACAGGATCTCACCGCTGTCGTTATCTATGCCCCTCCGGGACCCGAACAAAAGCTAAGAGCACTCGGTGAGCACGCCTTCGACGCTGCCCGATAAGACCATCCCATACCTTTCATTCTTGCATTCGATGCATGGAGAGCATGAAACAACAGGAGGAAGAGCATGAGAACAAATGAGTCAAAGCGCAAAGAGATCGGCCTGGCCGTGGTGGGATCCGGAACGATCGGTAGAATCCGCGCGGTCCTCGCCAAGGATTACCCGGGAGTGGGATGGCTCGGCGTCTGTGATATCAAAGAGGATCTTGCCAAGAAACTGGCCGAGGATGCAGGGGCGGATTTCTACACCACCGACTACCGGGAGCTGCTCAAACGGAGCGAGGTGAACGCGACGATCATTGCGACCGATGAGAACAACCATGTGGCGCCCATTCTTGACGCGGTGGAGAAGGGGCATCGCCTCTTCATCGAGAAACCCCTCGCGACCGATGTCAGGGATTCGAGAAGGGTGTACGACGCCATTCAGAAAAGCGGCGTCGATACCGTGATCGGTTACACCAACCGGTTCCGGAGGCGGTTTCTGGCGATCAAGGAAAAGCTTCGCACCGGGGAGATCGGGGAGGTGACCACGGTCACGACCCGGGCCTTCATGAACCGGATGGTCCCGCTCGCCACGCTGCAGCGCACCACCGAGAGGGTGAACCTGCAGCCCATGGTCGTTTCCGGCACCCACAGCCTGGACATGTCGATGTGGCTGATGGAGGGGAAAGAACCCGCCGAGCTCTACGCCCGTTCCGTCGACAAGGTCCTGGGGTCTATCGGAACGAAGGACGCCACCTTCGGCATCTTCACCATGAGCGACGGCACGATCTGGAGCATGAATATCAGCTGGGCGCTGCCCATCATCTGGCCGGGGGCGGTTTACGGCCTTGAGATCGGGATCGTGGGCACCAAAGGGGTGATCACGGTGGACGATACCCACCGCGACCTGGTCCTCGCTTCGGAAAAGCCGCAGTGGGCCGGCTACCGGCCGGAGGGCTACCATCCCGAGTTTGACCGCCACGTCGAGTTCCTCACCAGTTATCCCCCCGGCGATATCGCCTTCGGACAGTTGTGGGGACCGATGCGCGAAGAGACCAACTCATGGTTTACGCGCATGTATAAAGGCGTCGACACCCCCCATGCAACGGCGTGGGACGGCCATCGCAACCTCGTCCTGACGATGGCAATGGGCCTCTCGGCGGAGCGGGGCGTTCCCCTGAAGTTCCCCCTCGATGAAGAAGAGTTCTACAGATAGTCCTGCAAGTGGTTGACAGACAGGGGCACAATTCGTATCGTTCCCGTAAAGGGCCGGCATGTTTAGCCGGCCCGTCTGATTCATATATATGCTGCGATAGGGAGGTTTTGTGTGGCAATTTTCAGTAAGGTGATCAAGTATCTGCAGGACCAGGGTCTCTTCGGCGAGGGGGGGGTAAGCGAAAGCTGGAGGGAGGGTTCGATCTCTCGCTGAAGATCTTCTGCGCCGTTTACAGCCTCTATTTTCTCTACACCACCTTCTTCGGGCTCGTTTCCCAGGAGACCCACGTGGGGTTCTATTTCCTGGGAACCTTCGTCATCAGCTTCGCGCTCTTCAAGGCAGGGCCAAGGTCTCCACAGGGCCGGTTGAGCCTCTTTGATGTCCTCTTCATTATCATCATGACGGGTATCATCATTTACTACATCGTCGAATTTCCCAAGCTGGCCGAGCGGATGGGCATGGGGGTCAAGACGATCGATGCCGTTCTCGGCTGGGGCATCATCCTGCTCTCCATCGAGATGGCACGCAGGACCGTGGGAAATATCATTCCCGTCATCGGGATCGTTCTGCTCATTTACGCCTACTTCGGCCCTTACTTCCCCCTGGGGCTTGGCCACTCGGGGTTCTCGCTGCCGCGGATAGCCGAGAGCCTTTTCCTCTCCGGGGACGGGATCCTGGGGACCATGACCAACATCTTCGCCTCCTACATCCTGATCTTTGTCATCCTTGGGGCCTTCATGGAGGTGTCGGGCTGCGGCAGGGTCTTTGTCGATCTGGCATACGCCATCACCGGGCGGGTCACCGGCGGACCGGCCCTGGCCTCGGTCATCACGAGCGCCCTGTTCGGGACCGTCTCGGGAAGCGCCGTGGCGAACGTGGTCGTCGACGGCGTCTACACGATCCCGCTGATGAAGCGGATGGGCTACAAACCCCATTTCGCGGGCGCCGTCGAGGCCGCCACGTCGACGGGCGGCCAGCTGATGCCGCCGGTGATGGGGGCCGCGGCCTTTCTCCTGGCAGAAATATCGGGAACCCCCTATATCACGGTGATCAAGATCGCCGCGATCCCGGCCATCCTCTATTACGCCTCGGTGGCGGTCATCATCCGACTCGAAGCGGTCAAGCTGAACCTGCAGGGACTTCCCGCCTCGGAACTTCCGAAGTTCGGCAACATCCTCCGGGAGATCCATCTGCTCCTTCCGGTCCCGATCCTCATCGTCCTTCTGGCCTTCGACATGACCCCTTTCATCGCCGCCTTCTACACGATCATCGCGACGATCATCGTGAGCTGGTTCAGAAAAGAGACGGGGATGGGGCTTACCAAGATTCTCGAAGCCCTCTCCGAAGGGGCGCGCGGCGCCGTTTCGGTGGGATCGATTGTGGGGGTCCTGGGGATCGTCATGGGGGTCTGCAGCCTCACGGGGCTCCCGAACTACTTCTCCCAGTTCATCATTTACCTCTCGGGGGGGTATCTCTTCTCCCTGGTCCTGCTGATCATCATCGCGGGGCTCTTTATAGGCATGGGGCTGCCCACGACCCCCTCCTACGTCATCCTCGTGATCCTGGGGGTCCCGGCCCTCGTCAAGGTGGGGGTCGAGCCGCTGACGGCCCATATGATCGCCCTCTGGGTGGCCGTGCAGTCGAACGTGACCCCCCCGGTGGCTCTGGCCGCCATCGCCGCCTCGGCCATCGCCAAGAGCGATCCCTTCAAGACGGGCTGGGAGGCCTGCCGGCTCGCCTCCTGGATCTACCTCATGCCGTTTCTTTTCATTTACACGTCGATCCTCAACGTGGGGTGGAACTACGGCTTCATCTCGACCGTGATCGCGTCGCTGTTCGCCCTGGTCTCCTGGGGCGGTGCGTTCACGGGATATCTGTTAAGGCGGACCACCCTCTTCGAACGCCTATGTCTTTTCGCTTCGGCTCTGCTCCTCCTTCACGAAGGGTGGACTACCGATATTATCGGGATTGCGCTCCTCGCCCTGGTCGTCGTCCTGCAGAAGGTCACTGCCGGCAAGCGGGCGCCCGTTGTTTCCGGGGCAGCCAATCAATGAACAATCACATCAATAATAGGAGGTTTGTATGAAAACACGAAAAATGGCTATGGTTTGGATCGGTGTATTACTCCTGGGTATCGTCTCTGGGGCGAACGCCGCCGAGGTCCAGAAGTACGTCTGGGGGAGCGGCCCCATGGGAGGCCTCTGGCGGATCGGCGTGGGCGCGGCGGTGCAACTGATAAACGAACAGCACAAGGACAAATACTTTTACACGGCCGCCGCATCCGGGGGCGGGATAGAAAATGTGAGACGCATGATCGGCGGCGAGTTCGACACCACCTGGGCCCATACCAATGTCATGCAGGAGGCGGTGACGGGGACGGGCCTTTTCGACGGCCAGAAACCTTACAAAGACATGCGGGTCATGATCTTCATGGGCGACCAGGCGGTTTGCGTGATTGCGCCGGCCAAGTCGCAGATAAAGACCTTCGGAGATCTGGCGGGTAAGAGGGTGAACGTCGGCGCCCCGGGCGGGATCGGGGTGTTGATCGCCAAGAGCATGTTCAAGGCCCTCGGCATCGAAGACAAGGTGAAGCTGGTCTTCCTCAATCCCGAAGGGGCCGCACAGGGGGTCAAGGACGGGCAGATCGACGCAGCCCTGGCGCCCGGAAGCCCGTTCACCCCCTCCTTCGTCGAGCTTGCCCGTTCCACGCCGCTCCGGTTGATCGAGCCGACGAAGACGGAAGAGGAGAAGATAGAAAAGGGTCTTCCCTATATGGATGCCAAAGTCATCGCCCCGAACACCGCGCCGGGTGAGAATGCGGATAAACCGCGAAGGGCCTTTTTCTGGGGTCAATACTGGGTTGCCAAGGCGAGCATGCCCGACCAGGCCGTCTACGACGCCCTCAAGATCACCCAGGAACCGAAGAACCGGGAGATGCTCACGAAGGTGATGAAGCTTTGGGGAGAATCGGGGCCGGTCTTTGCGCCGGTCGCGAAGATGGGCCTCTTGCTCCACCCGGGGGCGATCAAATACTGGCAGGAGAAGGGAGTCAAGCTGCCTCCGGAGATGCTGAAATAATGTGAGCGCTTTGAAAATCATGCTCCCTCCGCACGCTGGACATTTTTCGACCCTGCACCCCCTCGCTTCGCTGCAAAGACGAAACTCGCGCTGACGCGCTCAAACAATCGTCTTTGCGGGCGCTGCGCTGCAGGGGCAGGGTGCCCCGAAAAATCTCCAATGCGTGCTTCCGGGAGATGATTTCCAAGCTCTGCATACGTCTCAATGTGATCTAACTCCCTCCCCTTGCGGGGGAGGGTCAGGATGGGGGGCAAGTTGCGCGAGATGAACAATGAACATCCCGTTGTCGTGATCACAGGCGCCGGGTCAGGAATCGGAAGGGCCTGCGCCGTCCGTTTCGCCCGGGAGGGCGCCCGCGTGGTCGTCGTGGACCGGAACGAGGAAGACGGTCAGGAGACGGTAGCGCTCTTGAAATCCAAAGGGGCGGAGGCGCTCTTCGTCCATGCGGACGTATCGTCGGAAGATCAGTGCCGGCGTTTCAGCCAGTCGGCTTGCGATGCCTTCGGCCGCATCGATGTCCTCGTTGCGAACGCGGGAGTGCGGGTTTTCGGCACCATACTGGAGTCGACCGAGGCGGACTGGGATAAAATTCTCGGGGTGAATCTCAAAGGGGTGAGTTTTTCCTGCAAGGCGGTCCTCCCTAAGATGATCGAACAAAAATCGGGGGCGATCGTCCTGATCGGATCCACGACGGCCCTGACCGGCAGGACGAACATGCCGCTTTACGATGCGACCAAATTCGGCGTCCTGAGCCTGACCCGAAGCCTCGCGGCCACCTATGGGGCGGACGGCATTCGCGTGAATGCCGTCTGCCCCTCCTTCACGCTCACGAACTTCCATTTTCAAAGGGCGGCGGCGCAGGGGATCTCCCCCGATCAGCTCAGGGAAAAAAACAAGGGATATGGTTTGCTGGGAAGGCCCGGAGAACCCGAGGAGATCGCGGCCGTTGTCTCCTTTATGGCCGGCAAGGACGCCTCTTTTGTGACGGGGCAGTACCTGATCGTCGACGGGGGGTATTCGATCGGCGGGAGAACCAGCCAAAAATCTTGAGCCGGTCTTGATCGCCGCTTCAACATACGACGCATGCAAAAAACACTGGGCAGCTGCTATGACCGATTCCATTGAATACAGGTTGAACGGTCCGTTCCGACCCGAAGAGATCTATTCGCTCTTTCAATCCGTCGGATTCCCCGAACTGCCGGCGTCGAAAGTGGCTGGTGCGATTTCCGGTTCAAGCGCTTACGTGACGGCCAAAGACGGCGATACGGTGGTCGGCTTTGGCCGAGTACTCACGGACTATCATAGTCTTGCATACATCAACTTCATGGCCGTGGCCCCCAGTTATCAGGCAAGAGGTATCGGGAAGGTTATCCTGCAAAAGCTTGTCGAGGCTTCGGGGGATGTGGAACGGATATTTCTGTACACCAATACCGCGGATGCCTTTTACATGCACTGCGGTTTCACTCCCTTTGAAAAGAGCCTGTATCTGTTTCGCAAGAACTTGACCCCTTGTTAGGGTCCGGCCGATATTATGGAACATATACCCTTCGTACTGCTGCTCTACGTCGTCGGCATCGTCGCAGGGGTTCTCAACGTAATGGCGGGGGGGGGGTCGGCCATCACCCTACCCATGCTCATCTTCCTCGGGTTGGACAGCCCCCTGGCCAACGGGACCAACCGTCTGGCCGTTTTCATCCAGTGCCTGGCCACGGTCATCTCCTTCAGGCGGGAGAACTATTCGGATCTGAAGACCAGCATGCGGCTCGCGGCCTGCGCCCTCCCGGGGGCAATCCTCGGGGCCGTCATGGCCGTCAAAATGGACAGCCTCCTTTTTCAGAAGGTGCTGGGCATTTTCATTCTCGTGATGGTCGCGACGGTTCTCTTTCCAAAATCCGCGAAAAACGCGAAGCGGATCGGAGAAACGTCGGGCGGATGGCTGATCTATCCCGTCATGCTCGGGATCGGATTTATCGGGGGGCTGCACCAGGTAGGGATCGGTTTTTTCATGATCGCGGCCCTGCGACACCTGATGAACATGGACCTCGTCCGGATCAACATGCACAAGGCGGCCGTGTTCTTCATCTACACCATCCCGGCAATGGCCGTCTTCGCCATGACGGGGAACATCGATTGGACGCTGGGATTCGTCCTGGCCGCCGGGAACGCGACCGGCGGGTGGTGGGCGGCAAAGATCTCCGTCCGGCGGGGTGAAAAGGCGATCCGGATCGTCCTTGTGATCGCCATGGTCATCATGGCGGTCAAGCTGTTGATCGCTTTCTGACCGCTGACGAGTTCCAGTAAAATATCAAGTCCGTCTACTTCTTCGGGTGACGGGGGTCGGTCACCCCTTCGGTCGGCCGTCCGAAAGAGGCCGTGTCCAGCCCCTTGAGGGGGTGGTTTTTTTCGTACATCGTCTTGAGTTTTTTCCCGCGCACCCCGGAGTACAAGGCGTCTATCGCCGCCCGGCTCCGGTCCAGGGAAACCGCCTCGATTTCGTATTCGGCCGAACCCACACCGTTGGCCACGCCGCCCTGAACCTGGGCCTCGATGTCCTTTCCTTTGATAAGATTGAGTTTTTTTGTGCCCGTCGCCAGGGCGCCGAACTCCTCCGCCTCGGAATTGATCAAGCCCGGAGCGGCATTCATCATATCGATGCAGGCCTTGTCGACCGCCACCGGATCGTAGGAAGCCAGGACCCCGAGACCGTTGACGATCGGGGTGTCGGTCCAGCCGTAGCAGTCGCAGTTGGGGCTGATGTCCATGGCGAAATTGAGGAAGAAGGCCTTCCCTTCCTCCTTCGTCAGCATGGCGGCCAGGGCCGAATCGGCGATGCGACGGCCGAGCGCGGGCAGGTGGTCGAAACGCTGGATGCTCTTGACACCGGCCATGTTGACGCAGAGATTGGCGCAGGCAAAACAGTAGACGCAGCTCTCAAGGTCAATCTCCAACCCCTGATCCGTTACCTTAATGGACCCTTCGGGGCAGCAGTCCTCGCAGACCTGCCACCACTCGCAACTTCGCCCCGGGCAGAGTTTGGCGTCGACCACGGGTTTGTCACCGGCCAGGGCGCCGTGCAGATTCATCTTGCCCCGCTTGCTCGCCCCGCCGACGCCGATATTCTTGAGCGCCCCCCCGTATCCGCCGGCCGGGTGGCCTTTGAAATGGGCCACCGACAGAAGGGCGTCGGCATCGGCGACGGCGCGGGCCACAAACTGCTTCTCCAGGTAGTTCCCCCTGCCTTGGAGATCGACCACCACGTCATCGGTCCCGAGCCATCCGTCGGCTATAACGACGGGACAGCCGACCGTTCCCTGGTTGAAACCGTTTTTGTTTGCCGTCTCCAGGTGATCCATCGCCAGTGTCCGGCTGATCCAGGGATGGTAAGGCATCGTCGTCGTATCGGTGACGAAGGGGCGCAGCCCTCCTTCCTTCAGGAGATCGACCAGGGCGCTGATGATCACGGGCCGAAGATAGCCCGTGTTGTAAGCCTCGCCCATGTGGGTCTTCACCGCCACGATATCGCCCCGTTTCAACCGGGCCAGCCAACCGGAACGTTCGATGATCTGGCGGCCCTTGATCGCCATCGATTCGAGAAAGCGCCGCGCCCGGGCGTCCATATACCAGACTTTTGACGAACCCATGACTTCTCCTCCCGGAAAATAGCATTAAATTTTACAGACGCCGTTGTCGAGGACGACCTTTCCGTCGAAATAGACCGTGGCATCCCTGTACATGGCATCGATATGGTTCGGCGCCAGGACTTTCCCCCCGATGGCGAAGTTGCTGCCGATCCCGGCGTGGCAGTTGCCCAGGCGGCCGAGGTCCTCGAGATTGGTCGCGGCGAGCCTCGCCTTGGGATTGAGGCCGATGCCGAATTCGGCATAGTTGTAGGCCTTCTCGTCGTTGAGCCCTTTGAGGATCTGGGCGAGCTTGGCGGCGGCCATCCCCCCCTGGACATCCACCACCTTCCCCTTCTTGACGATCAGGGTGACATGGTCGTAGATCGTCACGCCGACGCTCATGATGCTCACGTCGCTGACGACCTTCCCTTCCGCCGTCCCCTCGACCGGGGAAATATTGATCTCGCTGTCGGGGAAGGCGGCGAAGGACCCGGGCGTCTTGAAGAGGCCCGTTTCGTACTGCACCGGCCGGCCCTTCACCTCCCCCCGGATATCGGTGCCCAGCGGTGTCGTGATGCGGACCTCGCTCGAGACGGCAAGCGCCGCCCCCAGGAGCCGTCCGAGCCGGTCGCAGGCCTCGTAATCCGCCTCGATGGCCCCGACGCACAGGGCGTCCTCGGTCACCTCGCACATCGTGCAACCGCGCTTCCCCGCCTTGATCGCCTCCACACGCGCCCGGGTATGGGTCTGCGACCAGGTGGAGGGCTGCAGAAAGACATCGGCCTCCCGAAAGGCCGCAACAATCGGCTCCGGCAATTGCCCGCCGTGGACACCGACGGGAGGGATCATGATAATGATGGGCGTTGCCCCCACCGCGTAAGCCGCCCCCCCCAGGGCCTCGGCGATCCTCAGTTTATTGGTATCGGTGGAGATCAGAACGGTTTCGCCCTCCTTCACCCCCCCGCATTGCATACATTTCATGGCGCCCTTCATCATCTGCATAGGGCTCGATGCGCCCGGCATATAATGCCAGTAGGAAACAGACCATTCTTTCGTACTCATTTTCACAGCTCCTTTCTGTTAATATGAAAATGCCCTTTCCTATACCCCTCCGTCGAGGGGAGGCAAGGGTGTTTCCCTATCTCCTTCACCTTATCTCCCTCCCCCTTGACGGGGGAGGGCTGGGCGGGGGTGCTAAACACGATTACCCGCCAGAAACCCCTCCTCGACGGAATCGAGAATCCTCCGGGGCTTCACGCAATCCCCAACCTTGATCCCCTCGATCCCCAGGGAATTCAACTCCTCATACAACAAATCATCGGGTTTTGCACCCACTGAAAAAACCACCGTCTCCGCCTCGATCGGGATGTCTTCGAGCCCCTGGTGGATGATCGCCCGGCGACCCTCCATCCCCTTCAGGGTGGCGCCGGTGTGGATCTTGACCCCCTTGTTCTGAAACCGGATGTCGAAATAGGCCTTGGTATCCTTATCGGCGTCGCAGGCGATCTCGGGAAGGATCTCGACGAGCGTCACCTTTTCCCCCCGGTCGCTGAGGAAATCCGCCGTCTCGCAGCCGACCAGCCCCGCGCCCACGATCAGATAGGGTCCTCCCGGAAGCGGCTTTCCCGACAGGACGTCCCAGGCTGTCACCCCGCGGGCCGCCGGCAGTCCCGGGACGGCCAGCGTGCAGGGCTGTGCCCCCGTGGCGACGATCACCGCCGCGGGCTCAAGACGCCGCATATCGGAAGTGGAAACCTCCTGGTTCAGGATCAGCGTCACGCCTTTGCGCTGCAGGCATCCTTCCAGGTAGGCCGTGAAGCGTTCGATCTCCTTCCTCCCCGGCGCGGCGGTAGCAAGCAGAAGCTGCCCCCCGGGATGGGCGCCCCTGTCGATCAGGGTGACGTCATAACCCCTGTCGCGTGCGCGGCAGGCCGCCTCCATGCCTGCCGGACCGGCGCCGATGACGACGATTCGTTTTGCCGGGTCGGCCTTCGGGGCGGCAGGTTCGGCCTCCCTCCCCAACATCGGGTTCACCGAGCAGCGGACATCGAGCTGTCCCAGGATCCGTTTGTAGCACCCCTCGTTGCAGGCGATGCAGGGCCGGATCTCCCCCTCCCTTCCCTCCGCCGCCTTATTCGGCAGCTCGGGATCGGCGAGAAGGGGACGGCCGATCGATACGACATCCGCCTTGCCCTGCGACAGGATCTCCTCGGCCAGCGCAACCGCGTTGATCCGGCCCACGGCGACGACGGGTATCTGCAGCGCCTTCTTGAATTCCGCGGCAATCGGGACCAGACAGGCTGTTCGCGTCATCATGGGAAGGGTCCGCATCACCTTGTGGGCCTCGCTGAGATCCTCGATCTTCTTTCCCCCCACCGTCCCCGCGGAGACGATCAGGCCGTCGATGCCGGCGTCCTGGGCCAGTCTGGCGATGGCGATCATCTCGCCGATGCCCAGCCCTCCCTCGATGTATTCATCCCCGCTGATCTTGATCGTCAGCGGATACGCCCTTCCCAGCCGTTTGCGGATCCCCCGGATCGTCTCCAGAAGAAAGCGGGTCCGGCCGGCCGGATCCCCCCCGTACTCGTCGGTCCTGAGGTTCGTCATCGGGGAGAAGAAAGACGGGACGAGATAGCCGTGGGCGCAGTGGATGTCGACGCCGTCGAATCCCGCCTCCTTGGCGCGGGCGGCCGCCTCCACATGCGCCTCGATCAGGCCGGCGATCTGATCACGAGTCAGAGCACGCGGCGTTTCGGCCCCCGGATAGGGAGGCACGGCCGAAGGGGCCACCGGCTGAATTCCCGTAACCTTCGAGGAAGCCCTTCCCCCGGCGTGGTGGATCTGGAGAAAGATCCGGGCGCCGTTATACAGTCCGTGGACGGCGTCCGTCAGCCGCTTCAACCCCTCGACATGCGCCTGCGAGGCAAGGCCGATCTGCCGGACATACCCCTTCCCTTCGGGGGTGAAATAGGTCCCCTCCACGAGAATCAGGCCGACCCCCCCCTTCGCCCTTTCTCTGTAGTAGGCGATCAATTTGTCCGTGACCATGCCCTCTTCCGTGGCGTAGTTCATCGTCATCTGGGACATGGCCAGACGGTTCTTGAGGGTGAGACCCCCGATCCTGCAGGGTTGAAACGCGGTGGGATAACGCATTGCGGCTTATACTCCTTTCTATTTCATCCGGTTGTCGCGAACTTTCATCATCGCGGTTTCGACCCGGGTTCAACAACAGGCTACCGCACTTTTACACGCTTATCAACGCCTTTGGCTGTTCCGAAAGATTATCAATTATTTATTGGAGTCGTGAAGGGAGGGAGATGCTCTTTTGTGCAACCTTCCAACCCATACAGTGCAGCCGTGCTGGAAGATAAAACGAGATATGCTTGACCTTGTCTCCACAAGTCCTTAACCCATCTTCCGCGGGATGGCATTGCGTGATGGGGGGATTTGGTCGGACATTTTCTGAAAGTTGAATGATTCCGGGCAGTGTTCTTTGAAAATCGACGGTCACACTGCCGGTGTAAGGCCCCACAACGACACCGGCAAGTATATAGCCGAGGATCCGGTTGCTTCAGGGCTTGCACAACCATGCCGCCTAACAGAGCCGCAATGACGATAATGACGATGTCTCCGGCTATACCCACTGAAGTACAATGCCTCTCTCGTAGATATTATTAATTTTTCTCATTGCGATATGATAACATAATCTTAAAATCAATTTTCTGTCATAATGATTCAAAGGTCTTCAAAAATTTTCGCTCTCCTTCGTTTGTACCGATCAGGATTAACTCGGAATTCTGCTTGATCGGCATCTGTGGATCGGGGTTGATCGACAGGATGCCGGCTTCCTTCATGGCTACCACTGAACAGTCCGTGACCTTGCGTATTCCGGATTGGGCCATGTTCTTGCCAACGAGAGATTCCGGGGCCTTCAGGCGGAAGATGTTGAGCCCTTCGGCCAACATAGACGTGTCCTCGTTTTTCAGAAAGTTGAAGATTGCATTGGCACCCAGGGATGCGTAGGACATGACGAAGTCGGCACCGGCTCGGTGTAGTGTCGAGACGTTCCGCTCCAGGTTTGCGCGGCAAAGAATTTGCATATCCGGCCGCAGGCTCCGGAGGTACTTGGTCAGGTAGATGTTCGTGGCGTCGTCGTGGGTGGTAATCAGGGCAGCGGGGGCCTTTTCAATCCAAGCCTTCTGCAGAGTTCGGATGTCGGCGGCATCCCCGATGACGTAATGCTGTTCATCCTGCAGCCTCTTTGGGTTCTTCTCTATGACCATATAGGAGGTCTCCTGTTCCTTGAACCGCTCGGCAATGGTGTCCCCTACCCGCCCGCTCCCGACAATCAGTACCGGGTCCACGGTAAGTTTGCAGACATGGTAAAAGGCGTAGATCTCGTTAAAGGCCGCTAGGTTTTTCTCGGAACCCGCCAGCACCAGAACGCTTTTACTCTGGATCACGTCATCAGCATTGGGGACCGTGAACTTGCCCCTCTCCCAGATCCCTACGATGGTCACCCCGAAATGTTCCCGCAGATTGCTCTCAGCCAGAGTCTTTCCCACCAGGGGTGTCCACATGGCGGGGAACTCTGCAATGATCAGCTGATCAAAGCGTCTGATGATGTTGGCCCGGCAGTCACCGCCCACGGTCCAGGCGGCCAGGGAGCGCCCCAACATATCATAGATCTGCAGCACTTTCGTGCTACCCGCCATCTGCAGGATGTCCTTGGAATAGGGTGAATCGGTAGTGGTTATGATGGGAACCTGCTCGCTCAGCTCCCGGACGGTGAAGGCGATATTCGTGTTGATTTCATCGCGGTCGGTGGCGACGACCAGGGCCGCACCGTCGACACGCAGCCTCCGGTAGGTTTCGGGGTCGTCGACATCCCCCACGGCCACTCGAACGCCCATGTCGTAGAGTTCCAGTGCGCTCTTGAAATCTGCTACGATGACGACATAGTTGATCCGATGATCCACCAGCTTCTCGATCAAGGCCATGGTGACCGGATCATAGCTTGTGATGATCACGTGACCCCGTGTCTCCGGTGGCAGTTCCCGTGGCGTCCGCTTCCTCGACTCGGCCTCGACCCATGGTGCATAGAAGAACTTGATGAAGGTGAAGGGCAACAAGGTGAGTAGAAAGATCATTCCAGACAGCAGCACAACAATGGAAAAGAGACGCCCCAGATCCGAATGAAAGGTGATATCCCCAAAACCAAGCGTCGACATCACCGTGAGGGTCCAGTAAAAACCGGTGATCCAGGAATGGTCCTTCCCCTCAAAGGCCATGAGGAAATGGAAGATAACGCTGAAGGCGGTCACCATGACCATCAGGACAAAGATGAATTTAAGGAGCTGGCGGATGTTTCGCTTTGTGCTTTCCCTTTGAAAAAAGTAGCTGATCACGGCAGGGTTGAACTTCATTACAGCTTCTCCTCACAACAGAGGCTCTTGTCACAGCAATGGCTGCCAAGGGTTCCATTCGGATCTGGCGAACGCGTTTTCACTAGCTCACACATCACAATTCCTATCAGTTCTCATCGGTCAGGTCAATCCTTGATGGTCCCGATGGTCCGGTTTGGGTTGGTGACCGATATTTTGCATAATGATATTTTGCATCGTATTGCATCGAAAACCAGGAGCTGGCGATGCGATTTGAAGAGGAAGATGGATAGGTGGCCGCTTTTTTGAGAAATCAGCTCACCTTTTAGTCGAGTCATCCGTCAAGAAGGCAATTTTTAGCACAATTCAGACAAACCTCACCGGCACGCCTTTTTGGGCTTTATATGCAGACCAAGGCTTGATCTTCTTTAACGACGACCTAAGAGCGCGCTCTGCAACCTCGGTATCGTGGGCAGCCCGAGCGCGCAACCAATAGCCGTTGGATAGACCAAAGAACCGACACAACCGTAGATCGGTATCAGCCGTGATCGAACGCTTACCCGCAACAATCTCGCTGATAAGCTGAGAGGGAACGCCAATCTCCTTGGCCAGACGATACTGGCTAAGAGCCATAGGTTTTAGAAACTCTTCCAAGAGGATCTCGCCGGATGTAAAAGGTTCGATCTTGCTCATAATGGAATCTCCTCAGCGGTGATCAACGATTTCCACATTTTCTACCCCTGCATCCATCCAACGAAAGCAGTGAACCGCCACTGATCGTTGATACTGAATGTTGTATTGACCGGTACGATTACCCTTGAGAAGCCATGCCTGCATAGTATGAAGATGGACTAACGAATTAAAAAGAAATCGCGATGTTGCAGCTTTAATGCTTGCCTTTTCTCTGGCTGAGTATTCCCAGTGCATTGGCGATACTGTTCTGTGTCATTCTCCACTTATTGGGATCCCGTTCACGGCTTCTTTCTTTCAGCGCCTCGCGGTAGGCCGCTACCGCTTCCTCCAGGCGCTCTACTCCACGCTCCCTTTCTCCGAGTTTGAATAGTGCGTTGCCCAGATGGTTCTGTGCCCCTGCCCAGTCAAGAGGAGCCCGCTCGCGTGTGATCTCCTTGAGCGCCTCACGGCAAGCAGCGGCTGCTTCCTCCAGGCGCTTTGTTCCTCTCTCTTTTTCTCCGAGCCTGACAAGCGCGCCGCAGAGGTTGCTCTGTGTCGCTGCCCAGTCGAGGGGAACGCGCTCCCGGGTCCTTTCCTTCAAGGCCTCACGGTATGCCTCAAGCGCTTCCTCCAGGCGTTTTGCGTCGCCTTTGCGCTCCCCGAGATGCAAATGTGCGGTGCCCAGGTTGTTCTGCGTCGCTGCCCAGTCTAAGGGAACCTTCTCACGGGTATATTCCTTCAGCGCCTCACGGTGAGCCACCAGCGCTTCCTCCAGACGCTTTGTTCCGCTCTCACGGCTTCCGAGTACCGAAAGTGTTGCGCCAAGGCCATTCTTCGTCGCCGCCCAGTCAAGAGGCGCGCCCTCACGGGTATATTCCTTCAGCGCCTCACGGTAAGCAACCAGCGCTTCCTCCAGGTGTTTCGTACCGCTCTCCCTTTCTCCCAGCCCGAACAGCGCACTGCCCAGGTTCCGCTTTATCTTTGCCCATTCGAGGGGAAAACGTTCGCGTTTAAATTCTTTGAGCGCCTCACGATAAGCCGCCAGCGCTTCTTCCAGGTGTCTTGTGTCACTCCTGTATTTTCCGAGTCTCAAAAGTGAGGCGCCTAGATTGTTTTGTGTCTCCGCCCAGTCAAGCGGAACTCGCTCATGGGTGTATTCCTTCAACGCATTGCGGTAGGCAACCAACGCCACCTCTAAATGCTTCGTATCCCCCTTGCGTTCTCCGAGGCTGAAATGTGTTATGCCAAGATTGATCTGAACACCTGCCCAGTCAAGGGGAGCGCGCTCACGGGTATAGACCTTCAGCGCTTCGCCGAAAGCAATCAGCGCTTCTTCCAGGCGTCGTGTCTCACCCTTGGATTTACCGAGTCTCAGAAGTGCGGCGCCTATGCGGGTCTGTGTCATTGCCCAGTCAAGGGGAACGCGCTCATGGGTCCTTTCCGTCAGCGCCTCGCGGTAGGCCACCAATGCTTCCTCGAGATGCGCCTTTTCCTTCTCTCGTTCTGCGAGTCTGAACAGCGTGGCGCCGAGATTGCTCTGAATACCTGCCCAGTCAAGCGGAGCGAGCTCGCGGGTATATGACTTCAGCGCTTCACGGTAAGCAACCAGCGCTTCGCCCAGGTTTTTTGTACCGTTCTCGCGTTCTCCGAGAATTGAAAGCGCCGTCCCCAGGTTGCTTTGAATCATTCCCCAGAGAAGGGGACTGCGTTCACGGGTGATTCCCTTGAGTGCTTCACGGTATGCCGAGATTGCCTCTTCTAAAGGCTTCCCTTCTCTTTTCTCCTCACCGTCATATGCCAAAGCATTTGCATAAATAGCCAGCGCCTGTGCGTATTCTTTTTCGGGCCGGCCGGGTTTTTCTTTGCCGGCCTGTAATAGGGCAGACAATTTTTCGATGAACGGCCTCATCTCATCCCCGATATATTGACCCCTGTTGGAATGATATTGTGTACGTTTCGTCATAATCATAAGACGAAGCACATCTGCGAGATCGTCCCAAACGATGACCGGGAGGCCTGAATCTTCAGTGTGTCGATATCGCTCAAATGATTTTTTTTGTTGTACCTTTTCAGCGACCGTCCAATAGAGTTTGGGGAGTTCTTTACCCGAAGCCTTCATGACCGAACCCCATATCAACACATGGGCGCCGGTTTTCTTTAAATGTGCGCGCGCCTGTTTATGTCCCTCTTGCTCGGCCTGTTCAGGGGTTCTGCCGCCGGCTTTAATAGGTCTGTCTAACTGGAGGAGTTGTATACCCTTCACCCCTTTTAAAGATTCAGTCAATACTTTTTTTATTTCTTTTCCTTTGTCATTTTCAAGATGCGCGACCAACACCGTAAAATGACCGGGATCGGTCCGCGGCAAAGGTTTTTCATTTATCCAGGAGATCACCTTATTCAGTCCCGTGAGGTGACTTATTTTCTCCCAGTTCCACACAACCAAAAGGCCTATCATTGCAACAACGACAAAGCCGAATAGGACGCCGGCTATGGTTTTGTATTTGGGGGCGAGGTAATCCTGAAGGGCTTTATAAAGCCTTTTCAAGAAAACAGTGTGCTTATGATCGGCGAAACCTTTATGGGGCATATGCTGCTCACAGCGACGATGAAATCCGAAGATTTCTCGATACGATCAATCCTACTTCCTGAGCGCCGCCATGGCGTCGCTCAACATCTTGACGCCGGCCTTGGAGGCGGCGATGGACTCCGTCAGGCTTTCTCGGGCCAGGTCTGGGTTATGGAAGCCGTCCGAGTTCTCGGCGGTCCAGTATTCCCACAGCACGTGGGCCTCCTCGTGCTTCTCGCGCGCCTGGTCGAGCGCCGTCGGCGAAACGCCCATGCGCTCGGCGGCGGCGTAGGCGTCGATCAACTGCCCGAGCCAGTACTCCGCCTTGCGCATCTTCCCTTTGGTGTAGTTGATGACCGATTCGATTTCGTAGAGTTTCTTCTCGACCGTGCTGTCCTTGTGACAGCCGAGACAGGAGGCCTTGACGGTCAGCTTGGGTTTGACCATACCGTGGGTCGAGAACATCTTACCGTCCTTTCCCCTCGTTCTGGGCATGTGGCACTGGTGGCACTGCACGCCGGCCTTGTCGTGAACGCTGCCGGCATAAGTCTCCGCTTCGGGGTGCTGGAGCTTGATCAGGCGGGCGCCGGTCACGGCGTGCCTGAAGTCGAAGAAATCGAGTTCCCGGTAATGCTTCAGGAGCTGCAGCGCGTTTTTCAGCGGGAAGTGGTTGGTGCGCCGGTCTGTGAAGGTGACCGGTTTCCCGTCGCTCCACTGGGCGCCGCCGCCGCAGTTGTATTCGACGTGGCACTGGGCGCACATCATGCGCGAGTCGGTTTTTCCCATGACGCCTATCTTGCGGAAGTCGTCGCGGAAGGCGATCACCTTCAGATCGGTCTTGCCCTCCTTGGCAAAGATATTGTTCCTGGCGTCCCGTTCGATGGCCTGGATCATGGCGTCGCGCACGACACGGGGCTGGGTTCCATGCGGGTCATGGCAGTGGATGCAGCCGACCGGGTTGTGGGTGTCCCTGGCGACATCGACAACGCTGGAGGTGCGGTTCCACTTGGCCCTGGGATCCGTGTCCCCCATGAACTTCCATTTCAGGATGTGGTCGGATGACTTGCACTGGATGCAGGTCGGGTTGCCGGCCATGCCGGTTTCTTTCAACTTGAAGGCGGCGCCCTTGTCGATCAGTACATCCCAGGTCTTGCCGGTTTTATCGATCCCCTTCCAGCCCTCTTTGAACTGGAAACGGCCCCCTTGGAAACGATCCACGACAAACTGATCGATCACCATGAAGGCATGACCACGAGGCTCGTTGTGCTCGAAGGTGAATCCGTAAGGGGCCAGCAGCTTGTCCTGCATGGGCGAACGGCCCGCGGGAACGCCCTTCTCCTTTCGGGCGCCGCCGTCACGATTCACATTGAAGAAGCTCGCCACCTGGTTTTTGTGGCATTTTCCGCACAGCTGCTGGTCGATGATCGTCACAGGTTTGTGCTTCTCGGGATCGTCCATGTGGGCATCGAATTTGGCATGGCAGGTCGTGCAGGCGAGCTTGGCGTGCTTCGATCCCTCTTTGAGCGCCTTGATCTCGTCGTGACACCCGTAGCACTTTGCCCTTATATCATAGGCCGCATTTCCCGGCGGTTTTGCCTTGGCGGCAAAAATCAAAACGGGTATCAGCAATAGGGAAATGACACAAACAACGGCCACATCCAGGGTTCGATTTTTTTTCTTCACGGCGGTCTCCTTTCTACCGCAAATGGCATCCTTGTGGCCTTCAATAACCTCCTTGAGAGTACCGAGTTCTTGATATCTTCCGGTGGTTCAAAAGCGAGTTGATTGCGGCTGACTTACTTCGCATTCTTCCACCCACGCATTGATATGAGATTCAAACATTTCCATCTGCTCATCGTCAAGTCCCTCCGGCACATACTCCATCTGAAGCCAGCCGATGATATGACTTATGATGGTATCCTGGCACAGGTTCGCCTCACGATGGATTCTTTCCGCACTTTGCTCTATGGTCAACCGCTGCCCATCAGGCCAGATAATCTTTTTCTCGGATATATCAACTGATGAGCCGTCCAAGGCGTCATATACACAATCCACCGCCTCCAGAGATTGAAGCCCTTCTTCGGACTCCAGCCATTGTCCAAACCCTTCCATGAAATCGGTCTCCGGCGGCTGTGTTTTCTTCGGTTTCATGCTGATCACTGTTTCATTTTGACCTGTGAGTACTCAATGGCCAATGCTACCCATCTCTCTATCAGATTTCTGAACCGCTTGTAAACTTCAATTTGCTTGCGGATTTCCTCAACCCGGTCCGGCCGCACATATTGGGTCCGACTCTGCATTTTATGCGTGAAGCTGAGTTGATAATAAGGACCTTTCTTTTCGTCTGGAACCTTGTATTGCAAAGTTAAGGAGCCCGGCCGCATTTCGCCAATATCCCGAAGCTCATTTTTTATCTTTTGGATTTCATTTTCCAGTTCACTCAGATCTTGCGTTGTCATGCCATATAGCATATACATGCTATACAGGTTTGTCAACACATTTTCTGAGGAGGGTAAAATGAAGCTATGGGCTCATTGGTTGACTGCGGTGATGCAATTGAGATCGTCATGTTCCAGGTGCAGGACTTTCCTGTGGTTCATAACCTGTGTGGCCGGTATGTCGGTGAGAATCGATCTCCTGGGCATCACCAGCATCGTTCGAGCCTTCGGACTTCAGGAGATCTGTTATGATCGTATCCTGGATTTTTTCCATGGAAGCGGTCTGAAACTTGAGAAGCTCACACCTATTTGGACGCGGACAGTCCTTAAGATTTTTCCCAAGGCATTGAGGGTGAATGGCCGTCTCCTTCTCGTTGGCGATGGGATCAAAATACCTAAAGAAGGCAAGAAAATGCCTGCGGTTAAAGGCATTCACCAGGAATCCGAATCCAACTCAAAGCCATCCTTTATTATGGGCCATTCCTTTCAGGCAGTCGGAATCCTGGCCGGCGGTCTATTGAATACCGTCTTTGCCGTACCGCTTGTCAGCAGAATACACGAGGGGATAGTCTTCTCGAATCGGGACAAGAGAACCTTGCTGGATAAAATGGCAGCTCTTACTGAATCGTTGAAGATCGGAGAACCCTTCTATTTCATCGCCGATGCCTATTATGCCACCGGTAAAATCGTCAAAAAACTTCTGGCAAAAGGGAATCACTTGATCTCAAGGGTCAAAAGCAATGCCGTGGCATACTATCCGGTTATGGAAAAAAGCACAGGCCGTGGTCGGCCCAAACAATATGGAGAAAAAATCAAACTCAGAAAACTATTCGACAATCTAGATATCATGGAAACAGCCCCAAGCCCGATTTACGGTGAAACAACTACCAAGCTCAGATTTCGATCAGTAGATCTGATTTGGCGACCGGTCGGTTTTATTGTTCGCTTCGTGGCGGTTATTCATCCGGTCAGGGGTAAATGCATCCTGATGTCAACCGATTTGAATCTTCTGGCCTTGGAAATCATTCGTTTGTATGGACTCAGATTCAAAATTGAGCTATCCTTCAAACAAGCGATAAGAACCCTGGGAACATATGCATACCACTTCTGGATGAAAAAGATGAAGCCAATCAAAAGATTTTCCGGAGATCAATACCTCCATAAAAAAACAGAAGCTTATCGGCAAGCAGTGCGACGAAAGGTTGATGCATATCACAGATTCGTCCAAATCGGATTGATCGCCCAAGGCCTCCTACAGTATCTGTCAGCATCCTTCCCGCAACTTGTATTTTCGTCATTCGGCTCCTGGTTCAGAACCATCAGCTCAGATGTTGCACCTTCGGAACAGGTCACAGCAATCGCGCTCCGGAATACCTTGCCGGAATTTCTCTCGGATTCCTCCCCAAATTCAATCCTTAAAAAATTCATCACCGAAAGGATAGATTTAAACAGGATCGAGGGATTGAGACTTACCGCTTGACTTATTTATTTGGTAAAATACGGTACTCTTCAGTTCTTTAGGAAAAGGAG
>Ga0194126_10001745_pt1 | contig 36132 bp, 52 predicted proteins | sample TA2KigC150mmetaG_FD_148641 | JGI IMG/M metagenome (GOLD analysis project Ga0194126, IMG submission 148641) | Freshwater microbial communities from Lake Tanganyika, Tanzania - TA2015035 Kigoma Deep Cast 150m | ecosystem: Environmental > Aquatic > Freshwater > Lake | place: Tanzania: Lake... | reverse complement strand
CGGGGACAACGTGAACCTGACGGTGACGTTGATCGTGCCGGTGGCGTTGGAAGTGGGGTCGCGCTTTGCGATCCGCGAGGGCGGCCGCACCGTGGGTGCGGGCGTCATCACCAAGATCCTGGAATAGTAGGACGCAGAGAAACCCGTTTTCTCGCAGAAAACGGGTTTCTCCTGTTGTTTGGGAGAGCTTTCCATGGCCAAGAACAGAATTCGCATCCGGCTCAAGGCATTCGATCATCGGGTATTGGATGATTCGGCTCGCAAGATCGTGGATGCAGCAGAGCACACCGGCGCCAATGTTGTTGGGCCTGTTCCGTTGCCCACCAGAATCGAGAAGTTCACGGTCAACCGGGCGACCTTTGTGGACAAGGACAGCCGCGAGCAATTCGAAATCCGCACGCACAAACGGCTGATTGATGTGATTGATCCCGGCGCCAAGACCATCGAAAGTCTTACCCGGCTGGACTTGCCCGCTGGGGTGGACATCGAGATTAAGTTGTAGATTTCAGATTTGTCCTGGCTAGAATCTGAAATCTACAATCCGAAATCTGCCGGGATGATGCGGTCTCGCGCTGGCGAGATCACGACAGTCCCAGGGAGGATGCATGAAAGGGATTCTGGGCCGCAAGGTGGGCATGACGCAACTGCTCACCGCGCGCGGTGAAGTGGTGCCGGTCACGATCATCGAGGCCGGGCCGTGCTTCGTCACGCAGATCAAGACGTTGGAAACCGACGGCTACACGGCGATCCAGTTGGGGTTCGATGAGACCGATAAGGCCAGACGACTTACCAAGGGTCAACTGGGCCATCTGCGCAAAAAAAGCCTGCCGATGCTGCGCACGCTGCGCGAATTTCGGCTGAAGAACATCGAGGATTATCAGATCGGCCAGAAGATCCTGGCGGACGTATTCTTGGCGCGCGAGCGGGTGGATGTCGCGGGCATCTCCAAAGGTCGCGGCTTCCAGGGCGGCGTAAAGCGTCACGGTTTTCGTGGCGGCCCGCGCACCCATGGCCAATCTGACCGCTTGCGGGCGCCAGGCGCCAGCAGCTCTGGCACCACGCCTGGCCGTCTATACAAAGGAAAGCGCATGGCTGGTCACATGGGCAATGTGCCCGTGACGGTGTCGAACCTCTGGGTCGTGCTCGTGGATCCCGAGCGCAACTTGCTGGCGGTGCGCGGGGCAGTGCCAGGGCCGCGAGGCGGTCTATTGCGCATTACAGAAGCGCGGAAGCAGGGGTAGAGACGATGGAAGTCGCTTTGATGAACATGGCCGGCGAGCAGGTCGGGCAAGTCGAGTTGGATGATGCCATCTTCGCAGCGCCAGTGAATGTGCCGCTCATGCACCAGGCGTTGGTGCGCCAGTTGGCCAATACGCGCCTGGGAACGCACAAGACCAAGGGGCGCAGCGAGGTGGCCGGCGGGGGTCGTAAGCCGTGGAAGCAAAAAGGCACCGGCCGCGCCCGCCAAGGCTCTATCCGCGCGGCGCAGTGGCGTCATGGTGGCATCATCTTCGGCCCCACCCCGCGCTCCTACGAGCAGCAGATGCCGCGCAAAATGCGCCGCGCAGCGGTCTGTTCGGCGCTCTCGGCCAAAGCGGCCGGCAGCCGTATCGTGGTGCTCGACGAGCTGAGCGTGCCGGAACCCAGGACGCGCGCGATGGTTGACGCGCTCCACAATCTGGCGGTAGACTCGACAGCCTTGATTCTGATGGCCGACGCGAATCGCGATGTCGAGTTGTCGGCGGGCAATCTGCCGCACGTCAAACTGCTGCGGGCGCACTATCTCAACGTTCGTGACCTGTTGGATTACGACTATCTCATTGTTCCCCAGGCCGCACTGAACGTGATTACCGAAATCTTGGGCTAGGCGAGGAGGTCGAGCGATGCACGTATACGATGTATTGAGGCGTCCGATTGTGACCGAGAAGAGCAATGCCCAGGGCAACGCGGCCAACCAATACGCATTCGAGGTGGATGCGCGGGCGAACAAGATGCAGGTCAAGGATGCGGTGGAAACGGCCTTCAACGTCTCCGTGACAGCGGTGCGCGTCCTGACGGTCCCGGCCAAGCGTGGTCGCTACGGTCGGGTTCTGGTTACCAAGCGGCCAGAGTACAAGAAGGCGGTGGTGACCCTGGCGCCGGGCGATACGATTCAGTTCTTCGAAGGCGTGTGAGTCGAGTGAGGAGTTAGTCGCATGGGTATCAAGATCTATAAGCCCACCAGTCCGGGCCGGCGCGGGATGAGCGGTTTCATCTTTGAGGAGATCACGCGCGCGCAGCCGGAGCGGTCGTTGTTGCGCAACAAGCACAGCAAGGCTGGCCGCAACAACCAGGGGCGGATCACGGTACGGCACCGAGGCGGCGGCCACAAGCGCCAATATCGCCTGATTGATTTCCGCCGCGACAAGACCGGTGTGCCGGGCCGCGTCGAGTCCATCGAATATGACCCTAACCGCACAGCGCGCATCGCGCTGGTGGTCTATGCCGATGGCGAAAAGCGCTACATTCTGGCGCCGCTGGGTCTGCAGGTGGGCGCCAGGCTGATGTCTGGCCCTGAAGCTGAAATACGCGTGGGCAACGCACTGCTGCTGCGCAACATTCCGCTTGGCACCGTAGTTCACAACGTGGAACTGCAGCCCGGTCGCGGCGGCCAATTGGCTCGCTCGGCCGGCGTGGGCGCGCAGTTGATGGCGAAGGAAGGGGATTACGCGCAGTTGCGCCTGCCCAGCGGCGAGGTGCGCAGGATAGCCCTGACCTGTATGGCTACTATTGGCCAGGTAGGCAATACCGAGCACGCCAACATCAGCCTGGGCAAGGCCGGGCGCCGGCGTTGGCAGGGCTGGCGCCCGGCGGTGCGCGGCTCGGCCATGGAGCCGAACTCGCATCCGCACGGCGGCGGCGAGGGTCGCTCGCCGGTAGGTATGCCCGGTCCCAAGACGCCGTGGGGCAAGCCGGCGCTGGGTTACAAGACGCGCAAGAACAAGCGCTCGAATCAGTATATCGTGCGCCGCCGTGGCGGCAAATAGTCATTCCGGTCGCCGGGCCTGATCAAGCCCGGCTGCCAGGGGGAAAGCGTATGTCTCGATCTCTCAAGAAGGGCCCGTTTGTCCAGAGCAAGCTGCTGAAGCGCATCGAGGCCATGAATCGCACCGGCAAGAAGCAGGTTGTCAAGACCTGGTCGCGTGCTTCGACGATCTTTCCGCAGATGGTCGGCCACACGATCGCGGTACACGATGGCCGGCGACACGTGCCCATCTACGTCGCGGAGAACATGGTGGGCCATAAGTTGGGCGAGTTCGCGCCTACGCGGTTCTTTCGCGGGCACGTGAAGAGCGAGAAGAAAAGCACGCGGGGCTAGGCCCTGTTCGAGAACCAGACCCGACCGTCGCCAGGGGCTTCGAGATGCTCAGCGTCCGCGGCTTGCGGGGATACTCAGGCACGGGGCGCCATGGTCGTCGGCGTCGGCTGTCGAGCGAGCCAAACCCGGCTACGCCCAGAGGTGAGAAATGGCAGTTCAGGCTGTAGGAAAATACGTGGGGATCTCGCCCCAGAAGACGCGCTGGGTCATTGACCAGGTGCGCGGGATGAACGCGCAGCAAGCGTTGGCAGTGTTGCGGCACATGCCGCAGTCGGCGGCCCGCGAGGTGGCCAAGGTGGTTGCGTCGGCCCTGGCCAATGCTGACGAGAACGAGGGTCTGGCGAAAGAGGACATGTACATCGCCGCGATCACCGCGGATGGCGCGCCGCTGCGGCGGTGGCGGCGCTTTGGGGCGCGCGGACGCTTCAAGCCGATCATCCGCCGATCGTCGCACATCACCGTTGTCCTTGACGAACAGCAAGGCGACTGATAGGGCAGCGAGCAACACGTGATGAACCAGCTCTATTTTTCCAGGATGCAGCGCTAGGTTCCAGGTTCAGGTACAGGAGGATGCTTTGGGCCGCAAAGTAAATCCGGTCGGTTTTCGTCTGGGTATGGTGGAAGACCATCGCTCTCGTTGGTTTGCAGAGGGTGATGAGTACACGGAGCTGTTGGTCGAAGATCGCGCCATCCGCCAATTGGTGCAGGGATCGTTGCCAGAGGCCGGCATCGCGAAGGTGGAGATCGAACGGTTTCCGCCCAACCAGGTGCGGGTGACGGTGCACTCGGCCAAGCCGGGCGTGATCATCGGGCGCAAGGGCGCCACCGTCAACGCTCTGCGCGCCGACCTGCAGAAGCTGACCAACAAGAAGGTCAAGCTGGATATTGCCGAGATCGAGCACCCAGAGGTGGATGCATATCTGATCGCCGTCAGCATCGCTGAGCAGTTGCAGCGCCGCATCTCTCACAAGCGCGCCATGAAACAGGCCATGTTGCGCGCACTCAGATCAGGCGCCCAAGGGTGCATGATCCGCTGCGGCGGTCGTCTGGCCGGCGCCGAGATGGCCCGCGTGGAGACGGTGCGCGAAGGCCGCGTGCCGCGGCACACCCTGCGCGCCGAGATAGACTATGCCCGGAGCGAGGCGCTGACCACCTTCGGCCGGATCGGCATCAAAGTGTGGATCTACAAAGGTGAGCGTCTGCCAGGCGCCGAGTAGTCGTCGGGTTCCGCAGTCGCACAGTCGGGCCTTGTGTGAAAGGCGCTGGGCTCAGGCGTGGTTGCTGACCCAGCGAGCCCAGGGACGCTGAAACCGGCTGACAATCTGACTGTCAGACTCAGGAGTAATCGAGATGTTAATGCCTAAGCGCGTGAAATACCGCAAGGTGCACCGTGGCCGCCGCCGGGGCGTGGCCAGTCGGGGCAATGAGGTCACATTCGGCGATTTTGGCTTGCAGGCGCTGGAGGCGGCCTGGCTGAGCGCCAGGCAGATCGAGGCGGCCCGCCGCGCTATCGTGCGCTATCTGCGCCGCGGCGGCAAGCTATGGATTCGCGTGTTCCCGGATCATCCAGTTACGAAGCGGCCGGCCGAGACCCGCATGGGCGGCGGCAAGGGCGCGGTGGAGTTCTGGGCGGCTGTTGTGCGGCCCGGTTTGATGCTCTTCGAGGTTTCGGGCGTGCCCGAGGGTGAGGCGCGCGAGGCGATGCGCCTGGCTTCGCATAAGCTGCCGATCCCCACGCAGTTCGTCCGCCGCGAGATGGGGGAGGAAGCCTGATGCGCGCGAGTGAGATTCGCAGTCTGTCGCAGACAGAGATTTACCGGCGGCTGGATGAAGCTCATCATGAGCTGTTCAACCTGCGTTTCCAGTTCGCGACCGGTCAGTTGAAGAACACCGCTCGGCTAGGCGAGGTGCGCCGTGAAGTTGCCCGGCTTCGCACGGTCTTGCGAGAGCGCGAGTTGGCTGTTGCAGCCCAGGAGGGATAGGCCATGCAAGACCGACGCAGACGGCTAATCGGCCAGGTGGTCAGCAATAAGATGGCGAAGACCGTGGTTGTCATGGTGCGTCGCACCAGGCAGCACCGACTCTACGGCAAAGTGATCCGCGTCAGCAAACGCTACAAGGCGCACGACGAGACCAACGAGTGCCAGATCGGTGATCAGGTCCGAATTATTGAGTCGCGGCCTCTCAGCAAAGAGAAGCATTGGCGTGTTGAGACGATCCTGCAGCGCGCCGCTCAGGTGGATACCAGCCCGTTGGCGGCTGAGTAGCGCTGGTGGGCAGCACGTCTGATAGATAGAATGAGGGTATCGCGATGATTCAGCAGGAAAGCAGGCTTCGGGTCGCCGATAATACGGGCGCGAAAGAGATACTTTGTATCCGTGTGCTGGGCGGTTCCACACGACGCTACGCACACCTGGGCGATGTGATCATCGCTTCGGTGAAGCAGGCCGCGCCCAACGGCGCCGTGAAAGAGGGTGAGGTGGTGCGTGCGGTTGTGGTGCGCACGATCTATCCGCATGGCCGGCCGGATGGCTCCTACATCCGTTTCGATGACAACGCCGCGGTGATCATTGATCAAGCGCGGGCCCCGCGCGGCACGCGCATCTTTGGACCGGTGGCCCGCGAGCTGCGCGACCGGGGTTTCATGCGCATCGTTTCTTTGGCGCCAGAAGTGTTGTAGTCCAACGAGCAGCGAGCGGCGGCCCGGCGGCTGCCTGGGTCTGGCTACTGGTCAGGGAGCAGGGAAATGGATATTCGCAAGGGTGACAGAGTTCGCGTTCTCGCCGGCGATGATCGCGGCGAGGAAGGCGAGGTGCAGCGCGTCGTGTATGCCAAGTGGGGCAAAGGCCGGCGCTCCGGTGAGCGTAGACCGCTTGGCGATCGCGTCGTGGTGGCGGGCATCAACCTGATCAAGAAGCACCAACGCCGCACCGGCAATGTCAATACGCAATTCGGCATCATCGAGCGCGAAGCGCCGATTCACATCTCGAACGTCATGTTGGTCTGCCCGAAGTGCAGCAAGCCGACTCGCGTGGCGCATCGCACGCACGCCGATGGCAGCCGGTCTCGTCTATGTCGCAAGTGCGGCGAGACCGTTGATGCTTGAAGCGCGTTGCGCGGCGGGCGCGCAGGTGCAAACCGGCGGCGCGTGCTGTGCGCAGCGTTTACCTCCGCTCAGGGCCGCGGTGAAGGCCCTGTAACCGGACGGGAGTATACGAAATGGCTATTCCGAGACTGTTAGAGCGATACCGCGCCGAAGTAGTGCCGGCGCTGGAAAAAGAGTTCGCCTACGACAACGTGATGCAGGCTCCGCGGGTTGTCAAGGTAGTGTTGAATATCGGCATGGGCGAGGCGCTGCAAAACGCAAAGGCGCTGGATGCGGCGACCAATGATATGTCTATCATCGCCGGCCAAAAGCCCGTGATCACCGTAGCCCGCCGGTCGATCGCCGCTTTCAAGCTGCGTGAAGGCAACAAGATCGGCATCATGGTGACGTTGCGCGGTCCGCGTATGTGGGGCTTTCTGGATCGGCTGATGAATGTCGCCTTGCCACGGCAACGCGATTTTCGTGGGGTGTCGCCCGATTCTTTCGATGGCCGCGGCAACTACAGCCTGGGTTTGCGTGAGCAATTGGTCTGGCCCGAGATTCAATACGACAAGATTGACAAGGTCCGCGGCATGTCGGTGACGATCGTGACCACCGCCAAGACCGATGAAGAAGGCCGCCGGCTACTCCAGCTCTTGGGAATGCCGTTCCGGAAGTAGCGCCGCACCAGAGGAGAAAACATCAGTGGCCAAGAAATGCATGTCCTGGCGTGAGCAACGCCGCAAATACGCAGTCCGTGTGCGGAATCGCTGCAGCATCTGCGGCCGCCCCCGTGGCTATATGCGCCGGTTCGATCTGTGTCGCATCTGCTTCCGCGATCAGGCCTTGAAAGGCAACCTGCCGGGCGTGGTCAAGTCAAGCTGGTAGTTTTTCACTATTAAGGAGTGTGGGTGGATGATTAGTGATCCGATCGCTGACATGCTGACGCGCATCCGCAACGGTATCATGACGCGACAGAAGCAGGTTGTCGTGCCGGGTTCTAAAATCAAGGTGGCGATTGCGCGCATCCTGAAGGATGAAGGTTTTGTGCGAGACTTCGAGGTAACCAAAGATGCGCCTCAGCCGCAGTTGAGGATTGTCTTGAAGTACGATCGCGACCGCAAGTCCATCGTCACGGGCCTGCAGCGGATCAGCAAACCCGGCCGGCGGGTCTATGTCAATCGCCGCGAGATCCCCTGGGTGCTGAGCGGTTTGGGGATCGCGATTCTCAGCACCCCCCAAGGGATCCTCACCGACCAGAAAGCGCGGCGGTTGGGGCTGGGCGGCGAGGTTCTCTGTCACATCTGGTGAGCTTGAAACAGGAAGCTGGGTACGGTTCGCTAGAGCACGTCAGCCGGCGGAGACCAGAGGGGTCGCGCAGCCGTGCAACGTCGAGCAGTTAGCGCCGCTATCCGGCATCCAGTATGGGAGGTAACCGTGTCGCGCATTGGTAAAATGCCGATTTCGCTGCCGAAGGGGGTGGCTGTAACGATCAGCCAGGATAACCTGGTGACGATCCAGGGGCCCAAGGGACGGCTCCAGCAGCAGCTACCCACTGACGTTAAGATCGAAATGGCCGGCAACGAGGTACAGGTCAGCCGCGTCTCCGATTCTAAGACTCAACGGGCTCTGCATGGTTTGAGCCGGGCGCTGATCAATAACATGGTGCTTGGCGTCAGCACCGGGTTCACGCGCGTGTTGGACGTCGAAGGCGTGGGCTATCGCGCTGCGCTGCTCGGCAAGAACCTGGTTGTCATCGTGGGCTATTCCCATCCGGTAGAGATCGTGCCGCCGGCCGGTATCACCTTCGACGTGGACCGCACAGGCCGCCAGATTACGATCACCGGGATTGATAAGGCCGCCGTAGGCCAGATGGCCGCCCAAATCCGCGATCTGCGACCGCCAGAGCCGTACAAGGGCAAAGGCATTCGCTATCGCGGGGAGTACGTTCGCCAAAAGGCTGGAAAAAGCGGCAAGGTCGGCGGTAAGAAGTAGGAGGATGTCAGTCCATGACCCTTAGAACGAGTGGCGAGGCCCGGCACCGCCGCCATGAGCGGATTCGGCGGCACTTGGCGGGCACAACCGAGCGCCCCCGCCTGAATGTGTTTCGCAGCTTGCAGCACATTTATGCACAGATCATTGATGATACGGTCGGGCATACGCTGGTTTCCGCATCCAGTTTGGATCCTGAGCTGCGTGAGCGATTGCCTGGCTTGTCGAAATCGCAACAGGCAGCGCGCGTGGGCCGCCTGGTAGCCCAGCGGGCTGTGGCCAGGGGCCTGAAGCAAGTCGTATTCGACCGTGGCGGCTATCCCTACCATGGCCGCGTGAAGGCGTTGGCCGATGGCGCACGCGAAGGCGGACTGGAATTCTAGGTTCGGGCTTGGCCTGCTTTGAACGGCAGGCTCGGCGCACGCTGCACAGCCGCAGGCCGCCAAAACCGATGCCAAACCCAAGATCGAACGGAGTGTCTGATGCCTGGCAAGGAAAGAAGAGAACGCGAGCAGGGCAAAGAGAGGGACAAGGAGCAGCGCCGCAAGCAACGCGAGCGCGAGCCCCAAGAGGAACGCGAGCAGCTTGACGAGCGCGTGGTGCACATTGCCCGCACCGCCAAGGTGCTGAAGGGTGGCCGACGATTTGCCTTCCGTGCGGTCGTCGTGGTGGGCGATAACCATGGCCAGGTGGGCTATGGCGTCGGCAAGGCGCGCGAGGTGCCCGATGCGGTGCGCAAAGCGTCCGACAAGGCGCGCAAGATCATGCGCCCTGTGCCGCTGGTCGGCACCACGATTCCCCATGCGGCGATCGGCGACTTCAGCGCGGCGCGCGTGTTGCTGCGCCCAGCCTCTCCCGGCACGGGTGTGATCGCTGGCGGCGGCGTGCGCGCGGTCTTGGAGGCCGCTGGCATTCGCGACATCTTGACCAAGTCGCAGGGCAGCGCCAATATGCTGAATGTGGTCGCGGCCACCTTTCGGGCGCTCGAAGCGCTGAAAAACCCTGAAGAAGAGGCCAAGCGCCGCGGCAAATCGCTGGAATCGGTGACGCCCTATTGGCTGCGAGGAGGCAAGGATGGCGAATGAAAAACAGCAGCCCACGGACAAGACGCTGCACATAACCTATGCGTGCAGCGCGATCGGCGTCAAGTTCGACCAGAAGGCAACTGTGCGGCGTTTGGGGCTGGTTCGCCTGGGCGAGACCGTGGAACAGCCAGACACGCCGGCCATCCGCGGGATGATCCACAAGGTGCGTCACCTCGTCCGGGTGGAAGAAGTGAGCGTATGACGAACGGCGCACGACCAGGACCGCACGTGCGGTCGGGCATGGTCGTCGTCGGCGCAGGAAGGTGAACCATGAAGCAACACGATATGCAGCCCGCTCCGGGTGCGCATCGCGATCGCGAGCGGGCCGGCCGCGGCATCTCAGGCGGCCGCGGCAAGACGGCTGGCCGTGGCCAGAAGGGTCAAAATGCGCGCTCGGGCGGCACCAAACGCCCCTATTTCGAAGGTGGTCAATTGCCGCTCGTGCGCCGGCTGCCGCATCTGCGCGGCTTCAACAACAAGTGGCGAGTCGCATACACGCCGGTCAATGTCGAGCGGCTGAACGAGTTTCAGCCAGGCGTGGAAGTGACGCCGGACCTGATGGCCGCTTACGGCCTTATCAAGCCCAGCGACAAGCGGATCAAGGTGTTGGGCGAGGGTGAAGTGGATCGGCCGCTGACTGTGAAGGCGCACAAGTTCTCGGCGGCCGCCCGTGCGAAGATACTGGCCGCTGGCGGCGCAGTCGAGGAATTGCCCCAGGCATAGGGGGCGCCGGCCAGCGCCCAGGCGCGGCCGGGGTGTGGCGCAGCGACGACCGATCGGTCGCTCGCGCGCTGGCGAGGGGTAGGAGAAGAGGAAGATGCTCGAAGCCTTGCGCAATGCGTTCAGGTTGCCGGATTTGCGACGGAAGCTGCTGGTGACCCTGGGCATTCTGCTTGTCTATCGGTTGGCTTCGCACATCCCGGTACCCGGCGTGGATCGGCAGGCGCTCAGCGTTATTTTCCAATCCAACCAGTTGTTGGGCCTGCTGAACCTGCTCTCCGGCGGTGCCTTGCAGAACTTCTCGGTGATGGCGATGGGGGTCTACCCGTACATCACGGCCTCCATCATCATGCAGTTGCTGCAGCCCATCATCCCGGCGCTGAGTCGTCTGGCCAAAGAAGAGGGGGATGCGGGCCGGAACAAGCTGAACCAATACACCAACTACCTGACAATCCCGTTGGCGGCGTTACAGGCGTTCGGCCAGTCGTCCATCCTGGCGCAGTCGGCCGGCGGGAGCGGGCCTGTGCTGCGTGAGTTTGGCTTCGGGTCCTATCCGTTGGCTACCACGGCCATCATCTTCACGCTGACGGCCGGCACCATGTTGGCCATGTGGCTGGGCCAGATCATCACCCAAGAGGGGATCGGCAACGGCGTCTCGATCATCATCTTCGGCGGCATCATCGCCGGTATGCCGCAGAACGTCCAGCGCACCGCGGTGGAAGGCGGGTTTGGACAGTTGTTGGTCTTCGCCGTGGTCACGGTGTTGACGGTGGCTGTGATCGTCGTGGTGCAGGAAGGGCAGCGCCGCATTCCGGTGCAGTATGGCAAGCGGGTGCGCGCCATGCGCGGCAATCGCCTGATGGTGGTCGGCGGGCAGAGCACGCACGTGCCGATGCGGGTCAACTCGGCAGGCATGATCCCGCTGATCTTCGCCTCCAGCTTTCTGATCTTTCCGAGCACGATCGCCAGCTATTTCGTCGGGTCGTCGGTCGGGTGGATTTCGACGGTGGCGACGTTCATCTACCAGTTTTTCAGCCCGCAGTACAACTGGTATTGGATCCTGTACCTGGTGTTGGTGATCGGGTTTACCTATTTCTACACCGATGTGGTGTTCCGGCAGCAGAACCTGTCGGAGACGTTGCAGAAGCAAGGCGGCTTCATTCCGGGCATCCGGCCGGGCTTCAACACCGAGCAATACCTGAACCGGGTGATGTCACGCATCACGCTCGTGGGCGCGCTATTTCTGGGTTTTGTGGCGATTCTGCCCTGGCTGGTGCACCTGGTCTTTGTCGGCGGCGCGGCCGCGAGTCGGGCTTCGACCAGCACCTTGCTGATTTCCAGCACCGGCCTGCTGATCGTCGTTGGTGTGGTGTTGGACACGATGAAGCAGCTCGAGGCGCAACTGCTGATGCGGCACTATGAAGGATTCATCAGGAGATAGCGTGGCGCCTCTATTCATCATCATGCTGGGCGCGCCAGGCGCCGGCAAAGGCACTCAGGCGCGCCTGCTGGCCGAGGCGTTAGGGCTGCCCCAGGTCTCTTCCGGCGACATTTTTCGGGAGAACCTGAAGAACGAGACGCCCCTGGGGTTGCTGGCAAAGGGCTATATGGAGAGCGGCGCGCTGGTGCCCGATGACGTGACAATCGGCATGGTGATGGAGCGGTTGAGCCGGCCCGACAGCGCGGCCGGCGCCATCCTGGATGGCTTCCCGCGGACGTTGGCCCAGGCCGACGCGCTCGATGCGGCGTTGGCCGGGCAGGGCGTGCAAGTCAGCCGGGCGGTGCTGCTAGAGGTCAGCGACGACGCGGTCATCAACCGGTTGGCGGGACGCCGTGTCTGCCGTGATTGCCAGGCGATGTATCATGTGCAGTTCTCGCCTTCGCGGGTGGTAGGCAAGTGCGACAAGTGCGGCGGCGAACTGTATCGTCGCCCCGATGACGAGCCGGAAACGGTGCGCAATCGTCTGTTTGTCTACTACAAGCAGACTGCGCCGCTGGTCGGCTACTATTATGCGCGGCGTGTCCTGGTGAGCCTCGACGGCGATCGGCCGATGGAGCAGGTGCAAGCCGACTTGCTGGCGACGGTGCGCAAGTCCTCGGCGTAGATGGGCGCCTGGGGCTGTGGCAGGGGTCGAGGCCAGGATAGTCCTGACGCGGTTGAGACCGGATGATTCCGTTGAAGTCAAAAGCCGAGATCGCCCTGATGCGCGAGGCGGGTCGCATTGTGGCTCGTGTACACCAGGCGCTGCGGGATATGATCAAGCCCGGCATCACCACCGCGCAGTTGAACGCCAGGGCGGATGAGATCATTCGAGCGCACGGGGCGACGCCCACCTTTCTGGGTTATCCGCACACGGGCAAGAACGATTTTCCGTACAGCGTTTGCATCTCGGTTAACGAGGTAATCGTTCACGGTTTTCCCAGTGGGCGGTGGCTAGAGCCAGGCGATATCATCGCAGTAGATGTTGGGGCCACGTATCGTGGCTGGGTTGGCGATTCAGCCTGGACCTATCCGGTGGGTCAGATTGACAATGAAGCAGAGCGGCTGTTGAGTGCGACAGAGGGCGCGCTATGGGCCGGCATCGCGCAGGCCCATGTCGGCAATCGGGTGAGCGACATTTCGCGTGCGATCGAGCAGTATGTCAACCAGCGAGGTTTCACCGTGGTTCGGGAATACACCGGTCACGGCGTTGGCCGCAAGATGCACGAGGAGCCGCAGGTGCTGAACTACGTGCCGCGCGGGGCCAGGCGCAGCCCGGAAATCAAGGTCGGCATGACGTTCGCTCTGGAGCCGATGGTGAATATAGGCACCTGGCGCACCAGGACATTGTCCGATGGTTGGACTGTGGTGACAGCCGATGGCAAGCGGTCAGCCCATTTCGAACACACCATCGCGATCATGGAGAATGGGCCCGAGATTTTGACGGTATTGTGAAGCGGCGACTGCCGGCGGGTTTCTTGCGAAATCGGCCTCGCCGTCCAGAGAGAGGTAGCTATGAAAGTCCGACCTTCAATCAAGCGCATTTGCGATAAGTGCAAGATCATCCGGCGCCATGGTGTGGTGCACGTGATCTGCGTCAACCCGAAGCACAAACAGAAGCAAGGAAACTGAGCGACGCCCGGCGGCGGCGAGAGCGCCATGCGCGCCCATGGTCTGCCGGCCAGCGTCTATTGTCGAATAGGAGGAGCGCATGGCTCGTATTGCAGGTGTGGACTTACCACGAGAAAAGCGGGCGGAATATGGCCTGACTTATATCTACGGCATCGGGGTGGCCACCAGCCGCGAGATCTTGCAGATGACGGGGATCAGCCCCGATGTTCGGGTGCGAGATTTGGATGAGGCCCAGGTGGCGCGCCTGCGTGAGGTCATTGAGCGCAACTACAAGGTGGAAGGGGACCTGCGCCGCGAGGTGGCGATGAACATCAAGCGTCTGCAGGAGATCGGCAGCTACCGGGGCCTGCGGCATCGCCGCAACCTGCCGGTGCATGGCCAGCGCACGCGAACCAACGCCCGCACCAAGCGCGGCGCCCGCCGGACGGTCGCCGGCAAGAAGCGTGCGCGGAAGTAAGACATAGGGGAGATCTAGATGCCCAAACCAACAGCAGCAGGACAGCCGGCCAGTGGTGGGCGGCGCCCGCGCCGCGCCGCGGGGCCGCGTCGCGAGAAGCGGATGGTGCCGCAGGGACAGGTGCACATTCAGTCCACGTTCAACAACACCATCGTGACGGTCACGGACTTGCAGGGCAACACGTTGACCTGGACGAGTACCGGTTCGTCCGGCTTCAAAGGTTCGCGCAAGAGCACGCCCTACGCGGCCCAGATCGCCGCGGCTCAAGCTGCCAGGGCCGCCATGGATGTGGGGATGCGCGAAGCCGATGTGTTTCTGAAAGGCCCCGGCCCTGGCCGTGAGGCCGCAATCCGCTCGTTGCAGGGTGCAGGACTGCGGGTGCGTTCGATTACGGATGTCACCCCCATCCCGCACAATGGTTGCCGGCCGCCGAAGAAACGCCGGGTCTAGAGGTTGGGGGTTGGAAGTTGGAAGTTGGTCTTCCACGTTCCAACATCCAACGTCCAACATCTAACATCCGCTGCAAGAGGGATGAAGGTCGCCAAGCCGTAAACCTCTTTGGGTCTACATACACAGTATCAGTAGATCACAGATTCAAGCTCAGAGGGGGTCTGTGACCCCCGACCGCCGGTCACAGACCGGCTTGGAGCATCAAAATCGTGATCTACTGAGTATAGGAGGATCAGTTGGCACGTCATACCGGTTCAGTGTGTAAGCTTTGCCGACGAGAAGGCATGAAGCTCTTCCTGAAAGGCGAGCGATGCTTTACTCCGAAGTGTTCTTACGAGAAGCGCAACTATGCGCCAGGCATGCACGGCAAGAAGGGTACTTTCCGGCGCAAGGAATCGGACTATGCTCTGCAGTTGCGCGAGAAGCAAAAGGCGCGGCGCATCTATGGCGTGCAGGAGCGGCAGTTCCGCCGCTACTTCCGCCGGGCGCTGCGCGTCAAGGGGCAAACCGGCGTTACGCTGCTCATCATGCTAGAGCGCCGCATGGATAACGTGGTCTATCGGCTAGGGCTGGCCGATTCGCGCGCGCAAGCGCGCCAGTTGGTGCGTCACGGTCATTTCCTGCTCAACGGTCACAATCACAGCATTCCCTCCTACCTGTTGGAGATCGGCGACGAGATCGAGGTGCGGCCCAACAGCCGCAGCAACGGCTTCTTCAAGCAGACTGCCGAGCGTCTCGGCGAGCGTACGACGCCGGCATGGCTGCAATTCGACCCTGTACGCTGGACTGCCCGTGTGGTTGGCATGCCAGATCGCCAGTCGGTGGATCTGCCGCTGCAAGAACAGTTGATCGTCGAGTACTATAGCCGTTAGTGGATTGAAGATGTGAGATTTCAGATTGCAGAAGGCTCCCTGTCGGGAGTACCATCAGCAATCTGAGATCTGCGATCTGCAATCGAGAGGGGGTAGAGCCTTGTTGAACTTCGTGCTGCCCAAGATCGAGCGCGAGGCGAGTGCGCGCAACTACGGGCGGTTCGTGATTGGCCCGTTGGAGAGTGGCTATGGCGTGACCCTGGGCAACGCTTTGCGCCGTGTGTTGTTGTCTTCCTTGCCCGGCGCAGCCGTGACTTCGGTCCGCGTCAGCGGCGTGCATCACGAGTTCTCTGCGATCCCGCATGTGCGGGAGGATACGACGGCGCTCTTGCTCAACATCAAGCAGCTCCGGCTGAAGTCCGAAGTGGATGAGCCGGTGCGCCTGCATGTGGACGTGCGCAGTGAGGGGCCGGTGACGGCCGGCGATCTGATCTGCCCGCCCGAAGTCGAGGTGGTCAACCCTGATCTGCTGTTGCTCACCGCCGACTCGCCGGAAGTGGATATTGATCTGGAGCTCACCGTGCACCGGGGCCGGGGCTACTCTCCGGCTGAACAGCGGGGCAAGCTGCCGCTGGGCGAAATCCCGGTGGATGCGATCTATAGCCCGGTGCGCAAGGTGAATTACATCGTCGCAAAGGCACGTATCGGCCAACAGACCAACTACGATCGTCTTGCGCTGGAGATTTGGACCGATGGCACCGTGGCGCCTGAAGTGGCGCAACGCGAGGCGGCCAAGTTGCTGTTGCAGCACCTGATGCTGATCGCGGGCGCCGATGTCATGCCCACCGAGGCTGAACCTGTGGAGGCGCGCGGCGTGCCCAGCCGCGTCTACGATGTGCCGATCGAAGAACTGGAGCTGCCCGTGCGCGCCTACAACTGCTTAAAGCGTGCAGGCATCACCAAGGTGGGCGAGGTTCTGGAGCGGCTGGATAAGGGTGAAGAAGAGGTCCTGGCTATCCGAAACTTCGGTCGCAAGTCGTTGACCGAGTTGATCGAGAAGCTCGACGCCAAAGGTTTCCTGGCGGTCATCTCCTATCAGCCCAGTCAGGCGGTGGTTGTGGAAGAGCCTCTCGAGGCTCCGGACGACGAAGGATGAGTTGGGCGCAGCGCGTTGCGTGGTACGATCCAGCGCGCTGCGCACGTGTCATACGATGTGGAGAGTTCTCGATGAAGCATCGAGTTTACGGACGCAAACTAGGACGTAACGCCAGCCAGCGCAGGGCGTTGTGGCGCGGTTTGATCACCGATCTGTTTCGCCACGATCGCATCCAGACCACCGAGGCGAAAGCGCGTTCCATGCGCGACGACGCCGAGCATTTGATCTCGATTGCCAAGCGCAGTATGGCCGAGGGGGGCAACCCGGTCCATGCGCGACGGCTGGCCGCGCGCGTGCTTACTGACCCCAATGTGACCAAGCGGTTGTTCGATGAGATCGCACCGCGTTTTGTTGACCGGGCCGGCGGCTACACCCGGCTGGTCAAAGTCGGTCAGCGCCTGGGCGATGGCGCAGAGATGGCGGTGTTAGAGCTGGTGGAGAAACCGGCCAAAGCCGAGACGAAGACAGCGCCAGCCAGAAAGTGACGAGCAGTGAACGAGTGCGGAGATGTGCGATCACTACATCCGCGCAGTCATTGCCTATGACGGCGCCGACTTCCTGGGTTTCCAGTGGCAGTCGGCAGGGCGAACAGTACAAGGGGTCCTCGAGGCGGCTCTGGCGCAGGTGACGCAGGCAACCACGCGAGTGGTTGGTGCGGGCCGCACCGATGCAGGAGTTCATGCCCAGGGCCAGGTCATTGCCTTTCACACCGCGTGGCGCCATCCCTTGCCCGCACTGCAGCGGGCGCTCAACGCGGTGTTGCCCGCTGACGTGGCCGTGATGCAGCTCGGCCTCGCGGAACTGGATTGGCATCCCAGGTTCAGCGCGATCCGGCGATACTATCGCTATACGGTGCTGAACCAGCCATTGCGCTCCCCGCTAGAGCGGCGGTATGCGCACTTGGTGACTGAGCCGCTAGATTTGGGAGCTTTGCAGGCCGCGGCTGAGATCGTAGTGGGCCAGCACGACTTCGCCAGCTTTGGTCAGCCCACGCAGGGCGATAGCACCGTGCGCTGCGTGTATGACGCTCGTTGGCTGCGAGAGGAATCTCGGCTGTTCTTTGACGTAGTGGGGAATGCTTTCTTGCGCGGGATGGTGCGGAGCCTGGTGGGGACGATGTTGCAGGTGGGCAGCGGCTTCTGGCCGGTCGAGCGCATGAGCGCAGTGTTAGCGGCCCGTGATCGGGCTCAGGCCGCACCGCCGGCCCCGGCCTGTGGGTTATGTTTGATGCAAGTGGAGTACGAAGAAGCGAGGCAAATGTGAGAACGTATAGCGCAACTGCCGAAGAAGCCCAGGAGCAGCGTGAGTGGTTTGTGGTGGATGCTGCGAATCAGACGCTGGGGCGACTGGCGACGCAAATTGCAAACGTATTGAAGGGCAAACACAAGCCGATCTACACCCCCGGAATTGACTGCGGCGACTATGTCGTCGTCGTCAACGCCGAGAAGGTGCACGTAACCGGTCGCAAGCTCGACCAGAAGATCTACTATCGCTGGTCGGGGTATCCCAGTGGTCTGGCTGAGACCAGCTTGCGCAAGCAATTGGCTACCCATCCCGAACGGGTGATCCAGGCGGCCGTGTTGGGCATGCTCAGCCGCAACCGCCAGCGTCGCCAACTCATCAAGAAGCTGAAGGTGTACGCTGGACCTGAGCATCCGCACCAGGCCCAGCAGCCCAAACCGTTTCCGTTGGCGTGACAGAGACTCCGCTCAGCAGCGTGTTCGCTGTCTGCGCACCAGGGAGGAGACTTACTAGATGACAGTCAGGTATTATGAAGCAGTCGGCCGACGCAAGACCAGCACGGCCCGGGTGCGCATCTATCCGGGTACGGGCGCCGTTCTCGTCAACGAGCGTCCGCTTGCGGAGTACTTCCCGCGCATGACCGACGTCTTGGAGATCAACCGGCCGCTGCAAGTGACTGAAACGGCCGATACGTACAACATCAGCGTGCACGTGGCCGGCGGCGGCACTTCCGGGCAGGCCGGCGCGGTAGCGCATGGCATCGCCCGCGCCCTGTGCGAAGCCGATGAGAACCTGCGGCCGGTGCTCAAGTCGAATGGCTTGCTGGTCCGCGATCCGCGCGCCAAAGAGCGCAAGAAGTACGGCCTCAAGCGTGCGCGCAAGGCTCCACAGTACACGAAGCGGTAGGTTGGAGGTTGGAGGCTGGAAGTTAGAGGTTGGACGATGGAGCCCAACATCCAACGTCCAGAAAGCCACATGATCCGCGTAGGAGTCTTGACCGTGAGCGACCGCAGCGCGCGCGGGGAACGGCCTGACATGGGAGGGCCGGCTGTCGCGCGCGCCGTGGTCGAGAGCCTGGCTGGAGCCCAAGTGGTCGCGCGCAACATCGTGCCGGATGATCAGCCGGCGATCGCGGCGTGGCTGGCGCGCGGGGCGGATGTTCTGCGACTTGATCTGATTCTGACGACGGGCGGCACCGGGTTCGCGCCGCGCGATGTGACGCCCGAAGCCACGGCCAACGTGGTGGATCGCGCGGCCCCTGGCCTGGCCGAGGCGATGCGCGGGGCCAGCCTGCACATCACACCTCATGCCATGTTGAGCCGGGCCGTCGCCGGCATCCGTGGCCGCACCCTGATCGTCAACCTGCCCGGCAGCCCCAAGGCCGCGGTGGAGAACCTGGCGGTCATCGCGCCGGTGTTGCCCCATGCGATCGAATTGTTGCGCGAGTCGCCGGATGCAGAGCGCCATCACGGGACGCCTGCGGCAGTCGCCTGACGCATCCTTCCATCAGCCCCCTGGATATTGAAGTCAACCTGCAACGCAAAAACTCATCCCCGGCCGCCCGAAAGGCGAGGCTCAGAGCTCAAGGTGGGTCTATGGCGCATACACTGGCAATCAATGGCGGTCCTAAGACGCGAGAACGGCCCTTTCCGACATGGCCGATCGCTGGCGCCGAGGAAGAGGCTGCCCTCCTCGACGTGCTGCGCAGCGGACAGTGGGGACGGCTGAGCGGCGACCGCGTGGCTGCGTTCGAGGAGGCGTTCGCCGCATACCAGGACGCCGACTACGCGATTGGCGTGAGCAGCGGGACTACAGCCTTGCGGCTTGCGTTGTTGGCAGCGGGCGTCAAAGAGGGAGACGAGGTGATCGTCCCTCCCTACACCTTCCTGGCCACCGCGACCGCCGTGGTCGAGGCCAACGCCACGCCCATCTTCGCAGACATCGAGCCGGATACCTACAACATTGATCCTGACCAGATCGCGGCCGCGATTACCCCGCGCACGGCCGCGGTCATTCCGGTTCACTTCGCTGGTCAGGTGGCCGACATGGAGCAGATCAACGCGCTCGGCCGGCAGCACGGCCTGGTGGTGATCGAGGACGCCGCGCATGCGCACGGCGCCCTGTATCGGGGGCGGAAGCTCGGCGCGGTGGGCGATATGGGCTGTTTCTCCTTCCAATCGTCCAAGAACCTGACGGCCGGCGAAGGGGGGATGATCCTCACCAACGCCGAGGCTTACAGCCGGCTCTGCCGTTCGTACCACAATTGTGGTCGCCTGCCGCACGGCGCCTGGTACGAGCATCACCTCATCGGCGGCAACTACCGCATGACCGAATGGCAGGGTGCGCTTCTTCTGGCCCAACTCGGCCGCCTGGAGGAGCAAACCCGTCTGCGAGACGAGAACGGGTTGTACCTCAACAGCAAGTTGGCCCCAATCCCTGGCATCCGGCCGATGGCGCGCGGCCAGGCCGTGACGCGGCACTCCTACCACCTCTACATGTTCCGGTATGATCCGGCCGCGTTCGGCGGCATCCCGCGTGATCGCTTCGTGGCCGCGCTGAACGCCGAGGGTATCCCGTGCAGCAGCGGCTATCGCGTCGGCCTCTATGCGCAACCGATCTTCGCCGAGCGGCGTTTTGGGCCGTTCAACGGTTACCGGACCGTGCGGCCCGATCTGCGCTACGACGCGTCCGACTATCCTGTTTGCGAACGGGCGTGTCGCGAGGCGGTCTGGCTGACGCAATCGCTTTTGTTGGGGACGCGGGACGACATGGATGACATCGTGCGGGCGATCGAGAAGGTGCACCAGCACTGGGAGGAGCTGCTCGAGTAGGGCGCGAAGGTTTTCAACCTGCGGGGCGGTCCTACCGTTTCTCCCACCACACCATCGCATACGCGATCCCGCCGCGCTCGTAGTATTCGACAACGACAGTATGGACGCCTCCGCCGAGGTTGTCGAACCGGCGAGTGTAGGTGACATAACCAGCAGTCGTGTCGCGCCATTCATCCAGCGCCAGCCAGCCGTCCACATAGATGCGCACACCGTCAGAGGTGCGAGCGAGGAAATCATAGTTCCCCGGCTCGAACGAGACCTGACGCGTCCACCGCACGCTGAAGTTGTCGGCCGGCACCGCGGGATGGGGCGAGCCAAGCCCCCAATTGAAGTCAATCGCGGGATCGTTGCGCACCAGCAGAGGGGGCGCTTGCAGCGTGATGTCCTCGAAGTACTCTCCGCGCCAATCGGGAAACTGGCCCCGTTTCTCCCACCAGACGAAGATGGTCGCGTCGCCGTGGGCCTGGAAATATTCCACCCTCACATCATGAGCGCCCGCGGCGACCTGGCCGACAGACTGGCGATAGGTGGTCGGTGGCTGTTCGCGCCAGGCGTCCAGTATCAGCCGATTGTCCAGGTAGACCCGCACACCGTCATCGGCCTGGGCGATGAAATCGTAGTCGGCCGCCTCCAGCCAAACCGTGCGGGTCCAGCGCGCGGAGAAGTTTGTCGCGGGCGCCTGGGGGCCAGGTGAGACATCCACCCAGCGGAAGTTCAGCTCCGAATCTGTCCGCACCAGTGTCGCCGGCCCGGCCAGATCGCGATTGGCGAAATACTCGCCCCGCCAGCCGACCGGCGGCGTTGGCGTGCTCCTGGCGGGCGTGCGCACGATCGGCAGGCTTTCCAGCTCCCCGTCCAGTCTGAGGAGCGGCTGCCAGATCCAGGCCGGGGTGTCTTTCACACAGCAGACCTGCAGCCAATCGCCCGCCGCGTTGCGGCCAGTAACGAAGAAAGTTTGCCCGCGCACCGCCGTGGCCAGGATCGGGTAGTCGGTGCCGGGGCCGCCGCGCACATTAACCACAGCGTATCTGACCGCGGCGACTAGATCGGTCTCTGCCGCGGAGCTGGTCAGGCCCGCGAGAGCGTGGGCGCTGCCAAGCGCCAGCAGGAGCAACACAAGACGCAAAACGCGCTGAAGTTTCATCGCCATCCTCCTCTGGATTGCCGGCCGCCTCCTGGAATGCGCCGGTGCTCTGGCGACTATTATACGCCCGTTGCAGACGGTTGACAAGTCCGGTTCCGAGCGAGGGTGCGGTACAGAGTTTTGCGAGGGGCCGTCATTCCAACGTCAGACGCCCCGCTTTTGGGTGTCGTGAGTCCTGACGCCGGGCGGTCCGGCCCGGTGTTTCCGTGGCAGGCCTGGTCCGGCCGCACGGCCGATCAGGCGACCGTGGAGACGAACCTGAACAACCTGGCGGACTGGTTGCGTCAGCACGGCCAGCCCTTGCAGGAGACCCTGGTGGTGGGCGACCGCGCCATGCTGGATGCCGAAATCGCCTTGCTCTATGACCGCAGCGGCTTGCGCCACTTGACCGGCCTCACAGCCGCCACCCCCGCCCTCAAGGCCCTCATCACGGCCTGGTCAGATGCCCAATTGGAACCGCTGACCTTGATTGAGACGCACTGCTGGGATGGTAGCACCCTGCGCCGCCTGGCTCATGTGGAGCCCGATCTGCTGGCTCTGCTCCAACTGGTGACCGTGGCGTTGGCCGAGATGGTGCAAACCGCCGCCCCCACACCCCGACCGTACCAGGTACTCACCGCAGGCGAACCGGCGCTGGAACGCTTACTGCCAGCCCCGCGGCGATGTTGAGCCGATGCAGCCGGGTGGGCGGAGTGCGCCCACCGCCCAGAGCAAAGGCGCTCCGGCCGGGCAACAGCCCGTCGGCGCGGCCTTTTTGCCCGGCAACCCGGCGCAGCAGCCCGCCACCAGGCCCTTGCGTCACACTACCGCCGCGCCTGTGGCCTTTCTATGCGATTCGTAAGGTGCGAAATTTAGGCTAAGAATTAGAACCGATGTGTCTGCTGGTAAGAAGGGCTATGACTGGGAATACCCTATCGGAAGATACTATTTTCACATCGTGGTAGGTGATGAAAACTTCAAGCAGTCAGAGCAATGGTTCTGGGTTAATTGGAATGGTAACTTCAAACGTGGGGCAACCAGCAGGATAAGGCACGACGCGCTATAGAAGCTCACCTCACACAGCCAACGAAGGTCACGGAGAGTGGAAAACAGCAAGCGAATTCTTGAAGCGTCTGTCTGCGCATTGACATACACACGATTATATGCATAATAGTGACCATGCGCTTCACCTGGCACGAACCCAAACGGCAAATCACCCGCCAACGGCGCGGCCTGGACTTTGCCGATGCTCAAGTCGTCTTTGCCGGCCCAACGTTCACCTTCGAGGATGATCGGGAGGACTACGGCGAAACGCGCTGGGTGACGCTCGGTGTGTTACGCGGCAAGGTGGTGGTCATCGTGCATACCGAAAGCGAAGATGAGATTCATGTCATTTCCATGCGTGAGGCAGACAAAGATGAACAACGGCTATTCTTCCAGAACCTCTGACGAGTTGGACGACTACCCTCAAGTCACCCAAGCCGACCTGGATCGGGCGACTTTTCGGGTCAACCTCCAATCTACCCCGCGCAAACGGCGCGTAACGATGTTGCTGGACACCGGACTGGTCGAGTATTTCAAAGCGCGAGCTGGCGAACGTGGCTACCAGACCTTGATCAACGAGACGCTACGCCAAGCGATGGAACGCGACGAGTTGGAAGATCGGCTTCGGCGCATCATTCGCGAGGAAATGCACCGTGAGGCTGTGCTGGCGGGCGTTTAGCCAAACGGTCAACGAAATACATCCCGTTGGGTCGCGGGTGGCGCAGCGGGCCGTCAGCACGATTCGCCGTCATGGACGGCGTCCGGCGTTTTGGTGGTCTGGTGCTTGGGTGGGGCCTAACACCACTTCCAGCTGCACCGGTAAGAGCTGACGGCTGCGCCGGTAAGAGCTCGCGCGATTGCAGGTACGTGAGGCGCAGCCGCAGGTGAACCTTACCGTTAGGCCGCAACGGGGGCAGACTAAGAACCCACTGTGTCAGACCTCCGCGTTCTCCGCGCTGTCCGGGCTCGGCCGCGTCCCCCAATCGGACGCCACACTTGCGTACATTATACTCCTTTGGCGGCCTTATTGACAACCTCCGCGCTCTGCTGTAGACTAGGCCCGCCATCCGAACCATCGCGGAGACTATCCATGACCGATCTGATTTCTAAATCCCGTCAAGCCTTCGACTTCGCCGGCCGTCAGTTGCGCCAGCTCATCGAGACGCACCCCGACTTCTTCCCCATATATACCCAGGGCGGGAAGTGGCGGCATGGGGGCGAGGCGTGGACCAACTGGTGCGAAGGTTTCCTCGGCGGCCAGCTTTGGCTGATGTACCGCCACACAGCCGATCCCTATTGGCGCACGCAGGCCGAGCACTACTCGCGGCTCATCGAGCACCGCAAGACCGACCGGAACGTCCACGACCTGGGTTTTCTCTTCTGGTCCACCTGGCGGCGTTGGCACGCCCTCACCGGCGATCCCGCGATCAACGCGGTTGTGATCGAGGCGGGCCGCACACTCAGCCTGCGCTTCAAGGAGCGCGGCCGCTATCTGCGCTCCTTCGTGGCCGACGAAAGCCTGTTCATTGACATCATGATGAACGTCGGCATCATCTTCTATGCGGCGCAGCAGACCGGTGATGCGGAGCTTACCCGCATCGCGATGCAGCATTGTCTGACCACCCGGCGCTACCTGGTGCGCGGGGACGGCAGCACCGCGCACGAGGGCATCTTCGACACCGACACGGGAGAGTTCCTGCGCCAGAGCACCCACCAGGGCTGGCGCGACGATTCGTCGTGGGCGCGCGGCCTGGCCTGGGCGCTGTACGGTTTCGGCGCCGCCTACAGTTTCACCCAGGACGCTCGCTTCCTGCAGACGGCCGAGGCGTGCGCAGCCTTCTACATCGAGCGCACGCCCGAGAACGGTGTGCCGCCCAACGATTGGGACGAGCCGAACCCGCAATTGCGCCAGGAAAGCTCGGCTGCCGCCATCGCCGCAAGCGGGCTGCTCAACCTGGCCCGCCTGACCGGCGATCCGGTGCGCGGTCGTCTCTACCGCGACTACGCGCTGCGCATTCTGGACACTCTGACCGAACCTGAGTTCCTGGCACTTGACACGCCGGGTTGGGAGGGGATCCTCAAGCATGGAACCTACCACTGGCGACGAGGCCTGGGCGTGGATGAAAGCGTAATGTGGGGCGAGTACTTCTTCCTGGAAGCTCTCGGCAAGGTGTTGGGATATGACTGAGCAGCGAGTCGCCCTGATCACCGGCGCGGGCCGCGGCATCGGTCGGGGCATCGCCCTGGCGCTGGCCGGCCGCGGTTGGGCCGTGGTCATCAACTTCCGCGGCAACGCCGCTGCCGCGCGCGAAACGTTGCAGTTGGTCGAGGCGGCCGGCGGCCGCGGTCTGCTCGTCCAGGCAGACGTGGGAGCGGCCAGCGACCGGGAGCGCCTCCTGGATGAAGCTCTGCACGCTTTCGGCCGGCTCGATCTGCTGGTCAACAACGCCGGCATGGCCCCGCGGCAGCGTATGGATATGCTCGAAATGAGCGAGGCGAGCTACGACGAGGTGATGACCGTCAACCTCAAAGGGCCGTTTCTGCTGACGCAGGCTGTTGCCCGCCGGATGATCGCGTCGGTCAGAGCCGGCGCAGTGCACGGTCCCAAGATCGTCAACATCAGCTCGATCAGCGCCTACACGAGCAGCACCAACCGGGCGGAGTATTGCCTTTCGAAGGCCGGCATGGCGATGATGACTGCACTCTTCGCCGATCGCCTGGCCACGGAAGGGATCAACGTCTACGAAATCCGGCCCGGCGTGATCGAGACCGATATGACCAGCACGGTGAAAGACAAGTACGATCGCCTGATCGCCGAGGGGTTGGCGCCGATTCGGCGGTGGGGCCAGCCAGACGATGTGGCGCGCGCCGTCGTCGCCATTGCCGAGGGCTACCTGCCGTTTTCGACCGGGGAGGTCATCAACGTGGATGGTGGATTCCATCTACGCAGGTTGTGATGGGGGAGATGCCAATGGCTTATCGTCGCGTTGCGACGTTGAGGACCGCGCAGGCGTTTCGGGAACACCTGGCCGATCTCGGCGTCGAACTGCCTTTCGATGAAGACGTTTCTGCGGCTGCGGACGCGCCGTTGGCCCAGCCATATCGGTTGCCCGGCGGTCAGGTGATCGGCAACCGCTGGGCGGTTTTGCCGATGGAGGGCTGGGACGCGCTGCCTGACGGCCGGCCGTCCGATCTGGTCTTTCGGCGGTGGCGGCGCTTCGGCATGAGCGGCGCCAAGCTCATCTGGGGCGGCGAGGCCGCAGCCGTGCGGCACGATGGTCGCGCCAATCCCAACCAACTGGTCATCAATGAGACGACCCTGCCCGATCTGATCGCACTGCGCGGCGCATTAGTCGGGGAGCATCGAGCGGCATTCGGCCGCGCCGATAATCTGTACATCGGGTTGCAACTGACACACTCGGGCCGTTTCTGCCGGCCCGACGACAAGAAGCGGATGAAGCCGTGGATCCTGTACCACCATCCCATCCTCGATCGCAAGTTCGGCGTGCCGGCCGACTATCCCGTGATGAGCGATGACGAGATCGTCCGGCTGATCGGCGACTTCGTGGCCGCGGCGCAACTGGCGCAGCGCGCCGGCTTCGCGTTCGTGGACATCAAGCATTGTCACGGCTACCTGGGCCACGAGTTCCTCGGCGCGGTGGATCGGCCTGGGCGCTACGGCGGCAGCTTCGAGAATCGCACGCGCTTCTTGCGCGAAGTTGCGGCGGGCATCCGGGCCAAGGCGCCTGGCCTGGAGATCGGCGTGCGGGTGAGCGCGTTCGACTTCGCGCCGTTCAAGCCCGGCCCTGACGGCGTCGGCGCGCCAGAGGCGTGGGGGCCGGGGCCCTATCGCTACGCGTTCGGCGGCGACGGGACCGGCGTTGGGATTGATCTGACCGAGCCGCACGCGTTCCTCGATCTGTTGGCGGCGCTGGACATCCACCTGGTCTGCATCACCGCGGGCAGTCCCTACTACGTGCCGCATATTCAGCGGCCCGCGCTTTTTCCGCCGTCCGACGGCTATCAGCCGCCCGAAGATCCGCTGGTGGGCGCGGCGCGCTTGATCAACGCCACGATGCAGCTCAAAGCAGGGCGAGACCTGGCTGTGGTCGGCACGGGCTATACCTACCTCCAGGAGTGGCTCCCTCATGTCGGCCAGGCGATCGTGCGTACAGGGGGCGCTGACTTCGTGGGCATCGGCCGGATGGTGCTGGCCTATCCCGAGCTGCCCGCGGATTCGTTGGCTGGCCGGCCGTTGCAGCGCAAGCGCATCTGTCGCACCTTCAGCGATTGCACGACCGGTCCGCGCAATGGCCTGGTGTCGGGCTGCTATCCGCTGGATGATTTCTACAAGGCGCGGCCAGAGCGTGAGGCGCTGGAGAAGGTGAAGGCGGGGAGATAGCGAGATAGAGATCAGGGGCATGGAGCACGCTTCGCTCAGCTTCTTCGACTGTAATGCCTTCTTCGGCCTGTCCAGCGGCCGGTCGCTGGCGCCCATCCCCACCGCCGAGGCGCTGCTGGCTGAGATGGACCGCGGCGGCGTGGCGCGGGCGCTCGTCTGGCACATCGCGCAACACGACGCCTCGCCCCAGGTCGGCAATCGGCTGCTGGCCGAGGCGATCGGGCCCTATCCCAGGCTGACCGGCTGCTGGACCGTGCTCCCAAACCAGGCGCGCGAGTTCCCGCCGCCGCCCGAGCTGTTCAGGCAGATGGCCGCGGCGCGCGTGCAGGCGTTGCGCGTCTTTCCCAACGCCCACCGCTTCTTGCTCAACCGCGTCTCATTGGGTGATCTGCTTGCGGCTATGGTCGAACGCCGCGTCCCGCTCTTCTTGTCTGTCCGCCGCGGCTGCGACTGGCAGCAGATCTACGCGCTCCTGGCTGAGTTTCCGAGCCTGGTGTGCGTGGTCTGCGATCATGGGCCGTGGGGCGCCGATCGCCAGTTTCGACCGCTGTTGGAACGCTACGGGAACGTCTATGTGGACACGAGCCAATACCTGTTAGATGGCGGGATCGAGGCGTTCGTGGCCGACTATGGGCCGGCGCGTTTGCTCTTCGGCAGCGGCTTCCCGGAATCGTATTTCGGTACGCTGATACTGACGCTGCGCCACAGCCAGATCAGCGCGGATGCGAAATCAGCCATCGCCGGCCGCAACCTGGCGCGCCTGCTGGCAGAGGCAGAGCTGTGAACGATTCTCCCCTGGCGCGCGAGTTCTGGGAGCATGGCAAGTCGGCCTCGTGCCCGATCTACGACATGCATGGGCACATGGGGCCGTTTCATTCGATCTACTTCCCGCGCGGGGAGCCGACCGACATGATCCGCACGATGGATGAGTGCGGCGTGCGGCTGCTGGTCTTTTCGCACCACCTGGCGCTCTTCGCGGCGAGCATCGGCAACGCGGCCAGCATCGAAGCGGTCCGCCGCTACCCCGATCGGCTGCGCGCCTATTGCGTGATCAACCCGAACTATCCCCAACAGGTCGAGGCTGACGTGGCCAGCTTCGAGCAGCATCGCGACGTCTATCTGGGCTTCAAGTTCCTGTCGGACTATCACGGCATTGCGCTGACCGATCCCCGTTGCCGGCCGGCCTGGGAGTATGCCGACCGCCACGGCTTGCTGGTGTTGGCGCACACCTGGGGCGGGAGCGCGCTGGACGGGCCGGCGGTCGTGCGCCAGATCGCGGAACGCTATGGCAATGCGCCGTTTCTGTTGGGCCATTCGTGTCACGGCGATTGGGACGCGGCCATTCAGTTGGCGCACGACTTTCCCAACATCTATCTGGAGCTGACCGCGGTCTTCGATGATCGGGGCGTGCTGGAGAAGTTCGTGGCCGCGGGATGCTCCGAGCGGCTCCTCTTTGGAACCGATCTGCCGTGGTTCGATCCACACCATGCGATCGGCGCGTTGCTCTCGGCCGACATCGGCGACGAGGATCGGCGCAACGTGTGCTATCGGAATGCTGAGCGTTTGTTGACGGGGAGGCTACACACATGAAATCGCAGACTGTCGTCGCGCCTCGCCTGGCCATCGCGGGCGCGGAACCTGCCAGAAGCCGCGGCGATCCGCCGATGTATCCAGGCGGCATGTTGATTGACGCCGAAGAAGAACAGGCGGTGCTGGAAGTGCTGCGGACCAGACGGCTCTTTCGCTACTATGGCCCGCAGCCTGGCCCATCGAAGACCGCGGAGCTGGAACAGGCCTTCGCCGCGCACATGGGCGTCCGTCGCGCGCTGGCCGTGACATCGGGAACCGCGGCGCTCATTTGCGGCCTGCAGGGAATCGGTGTCGGGCCGGGAGATGAGGTGATCGTGCCCGCATACACCTGGATCGCCTCCGCATCCGCGGTGCTGGCCGTCGGCGGTGTGCCGGTGCTGGCTGAGGTGGACGAGTCGTTGACGCTCGATCCATCTGATGCGGCGCGTAAAATCACACCCCACACCAGGGCAATCATGGCGGTTCACATGCGCGGCGCTCCGTCTCGTATGGCCGAGCTTCTGGAGCTCAGCCGGCAGCACGGCCTGAAGTTGCTGGAAGACACCGCCCAGGCCGACGGTGCCAGCTATCGGGGCCGGCGGCTGGGCGGCCTGGGCGACGTGGGCTGCTTCAGCTTGCAGTTCAACAAGATCATCACCTCTGGCGAGGGCGGCATGGTGATCGCCAACGACGAGGAGGTGTGGAAGCGGGCAGTGATGTACCACGACGTGATCGGCGGGCTGCGCAACAACTTCGCGGCCGACGAGATTCTCTGGGGCGCCAACTTCCGCATGCCGGAACTGCTGGCTGCCGTCGCCTTGGTTCAGTTGCGTCGCCTGGATGGTCTACTGGATGCCATGCGCGCCCGTAAGCGGATGCTCAAGGCGGGTCTGGAGGCGACCGTCCGGCGCAAGGGGCTCGCGTTTCGCGAGATCGTAGACGCGGAGGGGGATGCGGCCATCGCGTTGGTCTTCTTTGCCCGGAGCGCCGACTCGGCCCAGGAGATCGCGACCGCGCTGCGCGCCGAGAAGGTCAGCGCAGGGGTCCTCTACCGGCCCGATCGCAGCGACTACCACATCTATGCCCACTGGACGCCGATCATCGAGCAGCGCACCTGGACGGCCGATGGCGGCCCCTGGCGCTGGGCGCGCCGCGCAATCCGCTACCGGCCCGATGAGTGCCCGCGCACGCTCGATCTGCTCGGCCGGGCAGTGCACCTGGATGTCAACCCCCTCTGGACCAACGAGGATGTGGAGGAGACCATCGAGGGCGTGACGCGCGTGCTGGAGGTGGTGGGGTGAGCACGTATGGCGTATGGCGTATTCCGTATTGTGTGGTGAGTGAAGCATGAATGAGACGTTGCGTCAGCTCGCTCCGACTCTCGTTTCGATCCTAATCATCCTTATCGTGACTGTCGTGCGTTCCTATTCGACGACCGCGGCTGCGATCGTGGCTACGATGCCGATCAATATCCCTCTGACTCTGTGGATCATCTACCATGGCGCAGGCGGTGATCGGCCGACGTTGGTTGGCTTCACGCAGTCACTGTTTCCTGCCCTGGCCGCCACCCTTTTCTTCGCTGCGGCTGCGTGGCTGGCCGCGCGTGCAGGCTGGCGTCTGGCGCCGATGATCGCAGTCGGCTACGCAGCCTGGGGGATTGCGCTGGCCCTCCTGCTCGGCCTTCCGCGCTGGCTGGCCCGGTGACCTTCCGGATCAGTGACAACCCTTCCGTTGCGGCAGGAGGCCGCGCTATGACAATCCGCCGAATTGCGATGTTGAGCGTGCACACCTGCCCGCTGGCCACCCTGGGCGGCAAGGAAACGGGCGGGATGAATGTCTACGTGCGGGAATTGGCGCGCGAACTCAGCAGCCGTGGGCTGGCCGTTGACGTTTTCACACGTTCGCAGAACCCCTCCCTGCCGCGCATCCGGGCAAACGGCCCCTTGGGGCCGCATGGCCGCGTGATCCATCTGCCGGCCGGCCCCGAACAACCCTATGACAAGAACGCCGTGCTCCAGCACCTGCCTCAGTTCGTGGCCGGCGTGCGTGCGTTCGCGGCCGGCGAGGGGATTCGCTACGACATCTTGCACAGCCACTACTGGCTTTCGGCCGTGGCGGCCGAGGCGCTGGCCGGCGAATGGCGCGCGCCCATCGTCCACATGTTCCATACGCTCGCCCGGCTGAAGAACCAGGTCGCCCAGTCGCCGGCCGAGATGGAGAGCGAGCAACGGATCGCCTCTGAGACCGCGATCATGGGCTACGCCGATCGCATCGTCGCCGCCACGACGCTGGAGCGCGAGCAGATGGAGGCGCTGTACGATGCGGACCCGGCCAAGATCTCGGTCGTGCCGCCGGGCGTGGACCTGGCTCGTTTTCGCCGGCTGCCCGCGACCGAGGCCAGGGCCTACGTCGGCGTGCCAGCCGACCACAACATGATCCTGTTCGTGGGGCGCATCCAGCCGATCAAGGGGATAGATACCCTGATCCGCGCGGTCGCCCTGACGCTCGCCCGCGAGCCGGAGTTCCGTTCTAAGACCTGCCTGGCGATCATCGGCGGCGATCCAGACGCGGGATCGGAACGGGGCGAGATGGCGCGGCTGAAGATGCTGCGCGAAACCCTCGGCGTGGGCGACATGGTGACGTTCCTGGGCTCCAAAGACCAGGACACGCTGGCCTACTACTACTCAGCGGCCGCAATGGTGGTTGCGCCGTCGCACTACGAGTCGTTCGGCATGGTCGCCCTGGAGGCGATGGCCTGCGGCGCGCCCGTCATCGCGTCTGACGTGGGCGGGCTCTCGCTCAACGTCGCCGAAGGGTTCAACGGCTACCTGGTCCCTTCCGGCGACGCTGAGGCGCTGGCAGACAAGGTCACGCTGCTCCTGAAGTACGAGGGGCTGCGTCAGCAGTTGGGCGAACAGGCGATCCGCTGGGCTGAGCGCTTCAGTTGGGGCGTGATAGCCGACGAGATCATGGAGGTCTATCATAGGGCGCTGGCAGAGACGGCTGCATCTTGCGGTTGGCGGCCTCCTGATGCGGCAGCCGCGCAGCGCGGCGAGGAGCGCGGGTCATGATGCCGATCCCGACGGAAGCGCGCCGGCCGCAGCAAGGGGCGCTGAAGGCCGTGATCTTCGATCTCGGCGATGTGCTGCTCAGGACCGTGGACGATAGCCTGCGCGCAGTGTGGGAGCGGCGTCTCGGCCTGGCCCCAGGCCAGGCCGAGCATATCGTCTTCGGCGGCGAGAACGACTGGGCCGTGCAGCTCGGCCAGGTCACCGATGCCGAACACTGGCGATCGGTGCAGGCCCGGCTGGGGCTGGACGACGCAGGGCTGGCGTGTTTCCGCGAGGACTTCTTTGCGGGGGATCAGCTTGACCGCGATCTGCTTGCCTACATCGGCCGGCTGCGGCTGCGCTATCATATCGGGCTGCTGAGCAACGCCTCGGATGGGGTCCGGCGGCTGCTTACCGAGAAGCACGCCATCATCGGCTGTTTCGACAGCGTGACCATCTCGGCCGAAGAGGGCGTGATGAAGCCTGATCCGCGCATCTTCTGGATCGCGTTGGCGCGGGCCGGGGCAGAGCCAGCCCAGGCGCTCTTCGTGGACGACTCGCTGCGCAACGTCGAGGGTGCGCGCGCCATCGGCATGACTGCGCTCCACTACACCGATCCGCCAGCCTGCCACCAGCGGCTGGTCGCGTTGACAGGCATCGCCGATGACTGATTCCCGCGCTGAACCGCCACTTCCCAACGCGGTGCACCCACTGATGACGCCGACCTACGACGGATCGGGCGAGGCGGTCCACCCAGACATCCTTTTCTTTCCCAACGGCTGGCGCGGCTGGGAGTACTGGCTGGTCATCACGCCCTATCCCGGCGACGACACGAGCAAGGAGAATCCCTCGATCCTGGTGTCGCACGATGGCATCCTATGGCAGGAGCCCGCGGGCATCGCCAACCCCATCGCGTTCCCGCGCAGCAGCTTCCTGGCCGATGGCGATCTGTTCTACGATGCCGCGGCCGATCGGTTGTGCGTGTACTATGTGCACCAGCGCATCAACCGCCGCACCCATCTGATGCGAAAGTCGTCGGTTGATGGGGTGCATTGGGGTCCGCAGACGACCGAGCCGGCCGACAGTCTGTTCGACGCGCCAGACTTCGAGCTGTTGTCGCCGGCTGTGGTGCAGGCCGGCCCGACCTGGTGGATGTGGTCAGCCAACACAGGCGCGGTGGGCTGTCATGCGCCAGCGACGAAGATCGAGTATCGCACCTCGACCGATGGGATCCATTGGTCGGCGGCGGCCGACGTGCGCTGCACACAACCGGGTTACTTCCCCTGGCATGTGGATGTGATCCACGCGACCGCCAGGGGCGAATTCTGGATGTTGTTCTCGGCGTTCCCACATGGCGGGAGTTGCCACGACACGGTGCTTTTCTTCGCCACGAGCGCAGACGGCATCTGCTGGACCACCTTTGACCGTCCGGCCCTGAGCATGGGCGCTGGCCCGGCATGGGATTGCAACCAGATCTACCGGGCCACTCTGCTGCACGATGCCGACCACGACCGCTTGCGCGTCTGGTACTCGGCCGACGACGGCGCGGCCTGGCGCATCGGCTATACCGAACGCGACTACAGCGAGTTTATCGAGGCGTTGTCCGCATGAGCATCCGCGGTCTTACGCCTATCTCGACCAGTTCCTCCCGCGGCGTCACGGCCAGGTGCTGCCGGAGTTTCCGACCGGCAACGGCTATGAGGTGGTCTACACCGACGCGGCGACCGGCGTGACGGTGATTCCGGCCTTCGTGGCGACCGGATGAGCTGAGTGAGCCTCACCCCCTGGCCCCTCTCCCGCGACGCGGGACGCAAGCAGTCTTGCGAGGCGAAGGGAGAACGTCGCCGCTCCCCCTTCCCTCGCAATGTCCCGCCAGATCATCGCCAGCACGATACTGACCATTCCGGGCTGCTCGTCATGCGGGCTTGTACGCGACCACCTTCGCGCTGAAGATCGTCTTGCTGAGCGATTCAGCCGATATGCCCGCGCAGTCGCCCAGTTCGAGCTGGTCGGCCGCTTCCGCGATCGTCGCCTTGTCCATGTAGACAGGGGTCAGCTTCACGTCCACAAAGCCCGCGGCTTCGATGGCAGCCACATAGTCTCGGGCATCCCAGGCCCCGGCCACGCAACCTGCCCAGGCGCTCAAATCCTGTTTGATCGCATCGGGCAAGGGGCCATCCGTCACGATGTCGCTGACGGCCAGCCGGCCGCCGGGTCGCAGCGCGCGGAACGCCTCGCGAAACACCTGCGGCTTGTCAGGGCTCAGGTTGATGACGCAGTTCGAGATCACCACGTCGGCGGTCGCATCGGCTACGGGCAGGTGCTCGATTTCGCCCAGCCGGAACTCCACGTTTTCCGCGCCGAGCCTGGCTTTGTTGGCGCGGGCCTTCTCCAGCATGTCGGGGGTCATGTCCACGCCGATCACATGGCCTGTGGGACCCACCCTCCTGCCGGCCAAAAAGCAGTCAATCCCCCCGCCAGACCCCAAGTCGAGCACCGTCTGCCCTGGCTGCAGCGAGGCCAACGTGATGGGGTCGCCACACCCCAGCGATAGCTCGGTCACTTCGCCTGGGAGCGCGGCGACATCAGGGGTTTCATAGAGCTGGATGACCTTTGCAGGGATGGCGTCCCTGGCTGGCCCACAGCAATCGCTCGCGGCGGGTCTATCGGACGGACAACAGCCGGCCGTGTTCTGACGGGCGATCTGCCCGTACCTTTCCCGCACGACCGTGCGAATGTCGGCGGGCGCTGCATCTTTGACAACCGTACTCATTCGTGCCTCCTGGAAAATGTATGTTGGAACTGATGTATTGATACTCTTCGATACATGCGGCCAAAAAAACAGTCGTGGCAGATGCAACATACAACTTTGTGACGGAGATCACGAAGTTGTCGAGGCCGCCGCAAGCGCCGCCGCCCAATTCGTCTCCAACTGACTCAGGATGACTTGGCGGCGATGCCGGAAACGGTAGTGTTTGGCGATCTGCTCCTGGATGGCCACGAGTTGCTGCCGCTCCCGCGCAAAGTCTTCATAGCTGACTTGGCGCAGACGTGCCAGGAGGTTGTCCTGGCTTTCGTGGTCATCAATGAAGGCGGCGAATCGGCCATAGCGGACCACAAAGTCATGCACGTTCTTGCGACCGGTAATTCGCCGCTGACCGGCTTTGATGCGGCGCAAGAACGTTTCCAGTTCGTTGTTGGTGCGTGGGAGGCCGGCCACCTGGTAGCAGATGAATAGACCCCACCAACGGTTGCGAAAGGTCTGGTCAATCTGTTGCACAGCTTGACGGTCGAGTTCATCGCCGGTGGCCGTAACCGTGGTCACCAGCTCGACCAAGTATTTGTCCACTTGGTTGGCCACGACTGCGCCCTGGGGTGACGGTTCAGCGGGATCCAGCAGGTGTTCCAAGTCAATCAGCCATTGGCGCTGCTGGGCCAACTGCTCCCGTTGCTTGGCAAAGGGGAGGCGCAGGTCGGTGATGCGGAGGAGCCGCGCCAGGCAGCGGTGCCCCCTTTTTCCTGGCACCGTCGTAATGAGGCAGCCAGATCGTTTAGATCATCGAAGACCTGGATTCCGCCCAACTCAAACGGGGCGACGCCACCCTCCAATAAAGTCGTATGGATCAGATAGGCATAATCGGTCAGGAGCGGCCGGAGCGGATCAGCCGTTGGCAGTTTGCCAATGCTGGCCTCGACTCGGCCCAAAGAACGGCGAATGACTTGCTTAAGCTCCGTCTTGAGCGCCCGATCCTTGGCAAACGTCACACTGCCGGCGTCGCGGAGACAATGGTAGTGGCAGCAATGATGCGGCACCCCAGGTAAGCCAGCGGCCACGGCCAGTTGGATGGCATCCTGGGCATCGCTCACCACGCCGAGGAGCGGGAGCGCCAACCGTTCAGCCAGCGCCTTCAGGGGCGCCAACAATTGGGCCTGGAGGTTGAGGCTGCTGCTTTCATCCAGACTCTCGGCGAGCAGGGTCAAACCCAACCGCGGTTCGCGTACGATGTACAGACACCGATTGCCCTTTTCCGGTTGCATACCGTCAATACCGACCATCAGTCCCCCTAACTGCCGTAGTTGGGGGGCGAGCGCCGTGATCTTGGCCGGCTGAGCCGCGCGGAGCAGCGCCAGAAAGTCACCCAGCAACTCGAGAATCTGCCGTTCGGCGACTGGCAAATGCAGATCGGCGGTCAAGCGCTCATGGATCTCGGTCACCGTCAGATGCTGCCAGAAGCGCCAGTAACCGACCTGGACCATCACGTCACGCCCAAACTGACGACCACGCAAGTGAAGTTGTTCGGCCTCCGCTGAACGGTAGGTGACGGCGCCTGTCATGCACCTGGGATTGGGGCAACGGTAGCCCCAACTGGTGACGTGGACCGGCCCCGTGAGCAGCACCAGAGTCTTCCGCCATAGAATGTGGTGCCGCTTCAGGATGGTCTGGCAGGCCGGACAGAGACGTTGCGTGGGGCGGTAGGAACGCCGCGAAAGGTTGTTGGAGTCTGGCAGACGATGCATTTGGGCCTCCGGTAGCCATCGGTGGGATTATCGCCAGCCCATTATACAACCGGACGCTTGTATGTTACATCTGCCACGACTGTTTTTTTGCCAGAATGCGCCGTCTGTGGTATAAATCATTCACCG